>OGJG01000033.1_pt1 | contig 124555 bp, 89 predicted proteins | sample 1572011 | NCBI WGS metagenome assembly OGJG01 (sample SAMEA2582115, study PRJEB24529) | metagenome | biome: Human gut stool | place: China | collected 2011
GTGAAAGTCAGGGCTTTGTGATTTTTTTAGAATAAGGGAGTTTTGACACACCTCCCTCCTACAGTACAAACAGTTTATCTTCTACTGCTTATTGTTGTCGATTTGCCTTTTTTCGCCTTTGCATCGAGTCTGTATCTGAAGCTCAGGTTCAGATAGTGGTGTATATAGTTTGTGGAGTACTCCTGACGTTGGAAGGCAGAGTATTCGCTTTCGTACCAGATGTCCTTGTTGAAGATGTCGTCGGCAAACAGGCGCAGCATACATTTGTTCTTGCAGAAGCTCCAGCTGACAGACGCCATCGACTTGAGCTTGTGTCCGTTCATCGCCGATGTGGCATAGCCCGAACAGTAGTCGTCAGACAGTTGCACGAACACCTCGAACGGTGCGAGATGCAGGTTGGCGCTTATGCCCACGCTGTTGAAGAGCGGTGTGGTGTTGTACGAAGCGTCGTCGTAGCGGTAGCGGTTGCTCTCCAGACGGTCGAAGAGCGTGAGCTGCAACTTCTCGGTCTCGTACGAGAACTCGAAGTCGTTGTTTATGCCCAGTCGCTTCTGCTTGTTCAGTTCGGGCTGAGTGTCGGCAGCGTTGTTGTCGACAATGGTGAGGAAACCGTACGACTTCGCCGTCTCCAGTGCGAACTTGTTCATCAGTCGGAAGTAGAAGCAGATGCCCTGGTCGTAGTTGAGTGCGAACTGCCACATGTCGCCGCCCTTCACGTTCATCGGTTTCGACGTGTAGACGCCGGTAGCCGAGTTGTAGCTGTAGAGCGTAGCCTGGGGGTTGATGTCCTTGTTGTACGAAGCTGTCAAGCCCAGCACAATCTGCTTGCGCAGCCACATGCGGTGGTAGTTGTACGTAGTGGTATGACTGTGCGAGTTGCGCAGCAGCGGATTGCCCATGTATATATGCAGCGGGTCGATGGTGTTGCGGTAGCCGAGCGTGCTCACGAGGTCGGGCACGGTGGTGTTGTATGCGAAGGCGATGTCCATGTTGCGCACGCGGCTCATCTTCCACTTCAGGAAGATAGACGGCTCGTACGTGTTGCTTGTGCGCACGGCTGTGGTGTCGAGCGGTCCGTAGTGGTAGTCGGTCTTTTCGCGACAGTAGTTCCAGCTGAACTTCGGCATTATCATCAGCGCTTTCACCGGCGTGATGGTCGACTTCACGGTCAGCTCGTTCGTCCATTTGTGCGTCAGTCTGCGCGTGGTGTTCGCAGGGTCAGCCGTTGTCGGCGTGCCGCCCACCACGTTCTGCTCGTCGGTGTCGCTGAAGAAGTCGCGTGCGATGCGTGAGCGGTTTAATCTCACGTTGTCGAATACGTTGAGGTAAACCTTCTTGCCGAGCCAGTAGTCGAACGAAGCGCCGAACTGCGTCTCCAGTTCGTGCACGCCGCGGTCGTAGAACTGCCACAGCGTCTCGTTGCGCTGTTCGCGCAGATACTCCACGTTGCGGTTGTTGTGTGTGTCCTCGTTCGTTCCGCTCAGGTTGGTGAAGCCCTGCAGCGCAAACGAGCCTTTCTTGCCGATGAAGTGCTTCCAGATGTACGAGATGTTGAGTCCGCGTTGCTGCAGGTCGGTCGACTCGTAGTTACGGTTGCGCGTGATGAGTCGGTCGTAGAGCGCGTCGCCGGGCTTTGCGCCGAGTGCCTCCTTCAGCGAGTGATAGGCAAACTGGTCGGGCTGGTAGCCGTACGAAGCCGACTTCTCCTCGTACGATTTGCGAGCCTTCTCGTATGAGGCTTTCACCTTCACGTCGATGGTGTTGGCAGAGTCGGTGTAGGCGAAGAGCTTAGCCTCCAGCTGCGGCTTGAGGTTGTGCTTGTAGCGGTAGGTGTCTTTCACGCCGAATGTGTGCTCCTGGTTCGGGAAGAACGTCTCGGTCGATGCCTTTCCGCTGTTCCATCCGTCGCTGTGTCCCATGTTTGCGCTTATGTTGAAGCGGTTGCTTGTGTATTGCTGTGTGCCCTTTGTCTGCCAGTTGTGCTGATAGTTGTACGAGCCGTACTGGCTCTTGCCGTCGCCGTCGATGTTGCGGTTCATGGAAGAGCCAATCGTCTTGTCTACGTAGCGGTTGGCGTTGTTAGCCTGGGCGTATATCATGTGCGGGTCTTGGTCGCTCAGTCGGCTTGCGGTGAGGGCTGCGCTGTAGCGTTTCTTGGTCTGGTATTGTGCCTCGATGTCGCCGTACCACTTGTCGAGGAAGCCCGGCTTCACCTGGATGTCGAGCACATGGTCCTCATCGCCATCGTCGTTGCCCGTGTGGCGTGCCAGCTCCGACTTGCGGTCGTACACCTTCAGTTTGTCAGCCACGTCAGCCGGCAGTTGCTCTAATATCTGGTCGCCGCCGAACATGTCCTTGCCGTTCATCATCAGGCGTATGGGCTTGTCATTCCAGAAGAGCTTGCCGTCGCGACGCTGCACGCCCGGCAGTTTCTTGATAAGCTCGTCGAGGCGCGCGTCCTCCTTCAGCTTGAACGCCTCGGGGTTGAACACGATGGTGTCGCCACGCATGGTGATGCGCGGCACCTTCGCCTTCACCTCCACCTCCTGCAGCATGAGCGCCGTGGGCTGCAGCCTGATGGTGCCCAGGTCGGTGGTGTCTTTCACCTCAGATCCGTACGCATAGTCCACCTTGCGCGAGTTCTTGTAGCCGATCATGCTGAACGTGATCATGATGCGTCCCTCCCATTCGGAGTCGAGCGTGAAGCAGCCCGTGCTGTCGGTCTCCGCCGAGTTCTGCATCGACCAACCCGGCTGCGGATTTATCTCGCTGCGCACCGTTGCTCCGATGAGAATCTCGCCCGTCTCGGCGTTCACAATCTTTCCCTTGAACGTGTCGGCAGTACATACGGCGGTCTGCACGAGGCAGAGCAACACGGCGACAAATAGTTTCTTAATTACGTTTTCCATAAGCAGGATATTTAAAGTATTACGAGTGCAAATGTATAGATTTTCTTCTAACAAGCAAAGCCTTTGCTTTGAAAAATCTATGGCATACAGTTTGCACAGGTACGATATTTGTCATTTTTACCGCTCAGGAGTGCCCGAAAAATGAAAAAGAAAACCTTTGGTCGGTTTTTTGCGAGTTTTGAGAGGTGAAAAGTGTGCAAAGGTAAGCGGTTGATATTTAGTTTGTTGAGGCTGCGCGTGCGAAAGTGTGCAGCTTTTGTGCCACTTCCGCTGAGTACTACCGCTACAAAACTGGAGTACTACCCCCACGAGTACTGGGTAGAAGTGGCACTTTCACCGTGTGAAAGTAGCACTTGCACCATGTAGAAGTGGCACTTGCACCGTGAAAACCATCGAATTTTGTGTTTTTGAAGTGGATTTTTAGTGTGTGGAAGCGGAAATTGAGCTCGTAAAATCTCCAGAATGCAAGTTTCGGTCGGAGTGGTGTGGTCAAAATGTCGTGTGCAAGTTACAGGGGTGAGGAAAGAAATTTGAGGGGCTTTTCAGGGGGTGCACTTGTCTCAAGTGCACCAACGTAGCAGATAGCGTTATTAGCGTTGTTGGTTTAGGTTGTGCTATGTAGGTGCACAGTTTGCTCGGTTGGTGCACTTGAGACAAGTGCACCCCCTGAAGCTACCTGCGTGCCCCCACCAGCAGCTCCGTCTTGCCCTCGTCTACGAGCTTGATGATGAGTTCGCCGAAGAGCGTGTTCTGCCATGCGAACCACTCGCGCGTGAACTGGTTTGCGTCGTCCACGTTGAACGACTCGTGGATGAACCCCGTGCCGGCATCGGTGCGCTGCAACATGCGCAGACACTCCGCTATCTCGGCATCGTCGGTGCTCGTGAAGGCGCGCATCATTATGGACATAGGCCACGCCATGTCGTAGCCCACGTGCGGACCGCCGATGCCCTCGCCCGCCTTGCCACGGAAGAAGTAGGGGTTGTCGTCGCTCCATACGAAGCGGCGCGTGTTCTGATATACGGGGTCGTTCACGTCCACGTCGCCTAAATAGGGCAGGGCGAGCAGCGACGGCACGTTGGCGTCGTCCATGAGGAAGCGGTTGCCGAAGCCGTCCACCTCGTAGGCGTAAATCTTGCCATACTTCGGATGATCGACCACGGCGTACTGCTTGAGAGCCGTGCTCACCTCGTCGGCAAGCGCCGTGCAGTCGGCAGCGAGCGTTGCGTCGGCGTTCACCTTGCTGAGTATCTCAGCCGCCTTGCGCAGCGAACTGACAGCCATGAAGTTAGACGGCACGAGGAAGAGGAACGTCGTAGCGTCGTCGGACGGGCGGAAGACGGAAGCGATGAGTCCGCAGGGCTTCACGGGGTTGCCCCAGCCGTGGTTGCATACGGTGTCGAGCTGGTCCTCCGTCTCGCGTTGGAAGCGATAGGTGCCGAGCCCCTGCTTGCGCTGCTGCTCGCGGAACACGCGCAAGATGTTGCGCACCGCCTGCAGCCACTCGTCGCCGAACACCGACGCGTCGCCCGTCACCTGCCAGTAGTGGTAGGCGAGGCGTATGGGGTAGCAGAGCGAGTCGATCTCGTACTTGCGCTCGTGCAGCTCAGGCTTCATGTCGGTCATATCGTTAGCCCACATGCCGTTCTCCACAGGCTCGCGGTTGAACGCATTGGCGTAGGGGTCGATGTTGATGCACTTCAGCTGGCGGCGTATCACACCGCGCAGCATCTTCTGCAACTTGCGGTCGCCCTTGGCAAGCTGCACGTAGGGCCACACCTGCGCTGCCGAGTCGCGCAGCCACATGGCGTGTATGTCGCCCGTGTAGACGAAGGTGTCCTCCTTGCCGTCCTCGGCATCGGTGAAGTGGACGGTGGTGTCGAGCGTGTTCGGGAAGCAGTTCTCGAACATCCACGCTAAGTAGGCGTTCTCCTTGATGCGCTTCTTTATCTCGCGAATCTTCTTCTCCACCGCGTCCGATACGAAGAGGCGTTCAGCGGGCGTTGGGCGTTGGGTGGTGAGAGTGGATGGTGAGGTGTTGAGGTGGTGAGATGGTGAGGTGGTGAGGTGGTGAGATGTTGAGGTGGTGAGGTGTTGGGATGGTGAGATGGTGAGGTGTTGAGATGTTGAGATGGTGAGGTGTTGAGATGGTGAGGTGTTGAGGTGTTTGGATGGTGAATTGTTAGCCGCAGCGGCATTGCTGGCAGCTAAGCAGAACGCGAAAAATGCGCTCGAAACGAGGGTTGTATGTAAGTTCATATTCATTTTATAAAGGGTGCGTGGGTATGGCAGGGATGCCATACCCTCCTATTTATTATTTAGATTTACAAGCAAATGTATTAATTATTAATCAAAATAGCAAATTTATGTAAGATTTTCCGTAACTTTGTAGTGGTAAATAAGATACGAAAGGATAATAAGATGAATATTTCAGATATACTCACCTCCGGTGGTGGCGAGAAGCACTTCTCGTTCGAGGTGTTACCACCGTTGAAAGGCACAGGAACAGAGCGTCTGTTCTCCACGATAGAGAAGTTCCGCGATTTCGATCCGGCGTACATCAATATCACCACACATCACAGCGAGTTCGTCTATCGCGAGCTCGACAACGGCCAGTACGAGCGCCTTCGTGTGCGCCGTCGTCCGGGCACGGTGGCCATAGCTGCTGCCATACAGAACAAGTTCGGTGTGCCGGTCATACCGCACATCATCTGCAGCGGTGCCACAGCCGATGCCATTGAGTACGAGCTGATCGACTTGCAGTTCCTCGGCATCGAGAACGTGCTGCTGCTGCGTGGCGACAAGGCACGCGACGACAGTCAGTTTGTGCCCACACCTGGCGGACACGCCCACACCACCGACCTCATTGAGCAGGTGAACCGCTTCAACGAGGGCTTCTTCAACGACGGCACGCCGATAAAGAACCCCGGCAAGAAGTTCCACTACGGCGTGGCGTGCTACCCCGAGAAACACGAGGAGGCACTGAACATAGACCTCGACCTGAAGTATCTGAAGATGAAGCAAGACATGGGTGCCGAATACGCCGTCACGCAGCTGTTCTACGACAACCGTAAGTACTTCAGCTTCGTGGAGAAGGCACGCCAGATGGGCATCACCATACCAATCGTGCCGGGCATCAAGCTGCTTGCAAAGCTCTCGCAGCTGACGGTAGTGCCGCGTGTGTTCCGCTGCGACTTCCCGCAGGAGTTGGCAGTGGAGGCACTGAAGTGCAAGACCGACGACGACGCCCGCCAACTCGGCATAGAGTGGTCGACCGAGCAGTGTCGCCAGCTCTACAAGGCAGGAGTGAACAACATACATTTCTACACCGTCTCGGCTGTCGACTCCGTAAGAGAAGTGGCAAGGAGACTGTTGTAGTTCAAAATTCAAAACTCGCAATAGCGCAAATGACATTTGAAGAAGTAATAGGTCAGGACGAGGCGAAACAGTCGCTCGTCAAACTCATAGAGGAGCACCGAGTGCCCCACGCCATGCTGTTCTGCGGTCCGATGGGCTGCGGCAAGAAAGCCCTTGCCCTTGCGTTCGCCTCGCGTCTGTTGGGCGACAGTCCGCTGCTGCGCCAGTGGCAGCACCCCGACCTCCACTTCAGCTTCCCCACGATAAAGAAGCCCACGATGGGTTCCGACCATCAGCCCGTGAGCGACGACTACGCCCAGGAGTGGCGCGAGCTGCTCAGCGACGGTGCCTACTTCAGCATAGAGCAGTGGATGGATGCCATGGGCGCAGAGAACCAGCAAGCCATCATCACCGGAGCCGAGAGCGACCGCCTCTCGCGCCGCTTGAGCATAAAAGCGTCGCAGGGCGGATACAAGGTGTGCGTGATGTGGCTGCCCGAGCGCATGAATGTCACCTCGGCCAACAAGATACTCAAGCTGCTCGAGGAGCCACCGCAGCAGACTGTGTTCATCCTCGTCAGCGAGGAACCCGAGAAGTTGCTTGAGACAATACGCAGTCGCACACAACGCTTCGACTTCAAGCGTATCGGCGACGAAGCCATCGAGCAGGCACTCACCGAGCGTCGCGGCATCGATGCCGACACAGCGCACCGCATAGCACGCATAGCCAACGGCTCGTGGACCGCAGCCCTCGACTCGCTGCGCGCCGGCAACGAGGCAAGCCTCTTCTTCGACCTCTTCGCCATGCTCATGCGCTACGCCTACAGCAAGAAGGTGAAGGAACTGAAGAAGTGGAGCGAGAGCGTAGCCGCCTTCGGACGCGAGAAGCAGAAGCGCATGATCGTCTACTTCAACCGCATGGTGCGCGAGAGCTTCATGTACAACTTCCGCAACCCCGAGCTCAACTATATGACAGCGAACGAAGAGCAGTTCTGCACACGCTTCGCACCGTTCATCAACGAGCGCAACGTGATGGAGCTGAACGAACTCTTCGAGCGCGCATTACGCGACATATCACAGAACGCCAACGCCAAGATGGTGTTCTTCGACATAGCATTACAAACAATTATACTCATAACACGTAAACAACAAGCATAAATCGCAATGAAGGATTTCAAAGATATGCAATTCAAGATAACGCGCGACACCGACCGCGGATTGCACCACTACGCTTGCGGACGACAGAACATGCAGCTGAACACCTACGACTGGCTGTACGACGTACCGGGCAACGACGAGGACACCGACCTCGTGGAGGTGCAGTTCAAGAACACGCGCAAGGGTTACTACCACAACGTCAACAATATCGACCTGCACAAGGGCGACATCGTGGCGGTAGAGGCAAGCCCTGGTCACGACATAGGCACCGTTACGCTCACCGGCAGACTGGTGAAGCTGCAGCTGAAGAAAGCCAACCTCAAGTCGGCTGACGACATCAAGCGCGTCTACCGCATAGCCAAACCCGTGGACATCGACAAGTACAATGAAGCGAAGAGCCGCGAACACGGCACGATGATACAGAGCCGCCAGATAGCCAAGGATCTCGGTCTGCAGATGAAGATTGGCGACGTAGAGTATCAGGGCGACGGCAACAAGGCGATATTCTACTACATCGCCGACGAGCGCGTCGACTTCCGTCAGCTCATCAAGGTGCTTGCCGACACCTTCCACGTACGCATCGAGATGAAGCAGATCGGTGCGCGTCAGGAGGCAGGACGCATCGGCGGTACGGGTCCCTGCGGCAGAGAGCTCTGCTGCGCCACATGGATGAAGAACTTCGTGAGCGTTAGCACCAACGCTGCACGCATACAGGACATATCGCTCAATCCGCAGAAACTTGCCGGCATGTGCGCCAAGCTGAAGTGCTGTCTCAACTACGAGGTGGACGACTACGTGGAGGCAAGCCGTAAGATGCCGGCACGCGACATAGTGCTGCAGACTCTCGACAGCGACTACTACCTCTTCAAGTCGGACATCCTCGCCGGCACCGTGGTCTACTCAACCGACAAGGGCATAGCTGCCAACCTCGAGGAGATTACAGCCGAGCGTGCCCGTGCCATCATCGAGATGAACAAGCGCGGCGAGAAGCCCGAGTCGCTCACCGAGGACGGAACGGTGAAGCAGGACACGCGCCCTCGCGACCTGCTCGCCGATGCCGACATCAGTCGCTTCGACAAGGCACGCAAGCGCAAGAAGAAACCCGCAAAGCGCCAAGGGGGTGCACCCGGCTCAACTGCACCGAAGAAAGGCGAAGGGGGTGCAGTTGTCTCAACTGCACCGAGAAAAGGCGAAGGTCAGCGTCGTAACAATCAGCAGCGTCGCAACAACCGTCCTGAGGGCGAACCCACTCAGGGGGTGCACTTGTCTCAAGTGCACCAACCAAAGAATAGCACCGACAGCTCTGTTGGTGCAGCTGAGACAGCTGCACCCCCTAAGGTGCACCAACCACAGAATAACACCAACAGCTCTGTTGGTGCAGCTGAGACAGCTGCACCCCCAAAGGATGCTCATTAGAATTGTGGCTATGAAAAGAGCAATAAGCTTACGGATAGCCGCAATGACCCTTGCGCTGGTCGCCATGCTGCTAACGGCGTGCGACCATCGCACCATCTACGACCGATACGAGAGCACCGCCCTCTCGGGGTGGGAGAAGAACGACACCATTACGTTCGCCATCCGCCCGTTGAAGGAGGCAGCCACCTATCGCGCTCTGCTCGGTGTGCGCACTACGGATAGCTATCCGTTCACGTCGCTCACGCTGATTGTGGAGCAAGAGATAATGCCAGCGCATCGTGTCCTTGTCGACACCATATGCTGCGAGCTCACCGACGAACAAGGCAAAGTGCTCGGCGACGGCATAGGCTACAGACAGTATCAGTTTGAGGTGTGCCAACTGCAGTTGCAGGAAGGCGACTCGCTGCACGTAGTGGTGCGCCACGACATGAAGCGCGAAATACTGCCCGGTATCTGCGATGTCGGCATAAAGCTATTGAAAGAATAGAAACAACCCATAGATGAGAAAATACATATATATTATAATAATGTGTATCGTCAGCCTCGCTGCCTCAGCACAAGAGCGCACCGTGCAGAACCGCCCGTACACCGACCTCCGTCCATTCCACTTCGGTGTGGTCGTGGGTACGCACGTGCAGGACATGGAGGTGCGTATGGCGGGTCCGATGACCATCACCACTGAGGACGGTACGCAGGAGACACTCGTCACCGCCGACCAAAGTCGCTGGGACCCCGGCATCAATGTCGGAGTGCTTGGCGAGCTACGTCTGTCCACACATTTACAGTTGCGTGTGGCACCGATGATGTACTTCGGCACGCGCCACATAGTGTTCCAAGACCTGAAGAACCTAAGCGCGAGTGGTAAGCCCGAAGAGAAACGCCAGGATATGAAGACCGCTTACATCGCTGTGGCAGGCGACATCATCTTCGCTGCGCCACGCTTCAACAACCACCGCCCGTATCTCATGGCAGGCGTATCGCCGATGATCAACCTCACGGGCAAGAGCACCGACGCGCTGAAGCTGAAGCGCACGTCGCTCTCACTGGAGTTCGGCGTGGGCTGCGACTTCTATCTGCCCTATTTCAAGCTGCGCCCAGAGCTGAAGTTCGTCTACGGCTTAGGCAACGCCCTCGACACAAAACACGCCAAGGAGCTGCGCGACAAGAGTCTGCTCAAGTACACGTATGGCGTGAAGGAAGCACGTACAAAGATGGTAGTGCTCAGCTTCTACTTCGAGTAGACAGGAAAATATTGAGTTAAATGTAAGATAAGAAAAAAAAGGAAGATAGGCTGGAAGATTTCTCGTTTCTGGAGAAATCTTCCAGCCTTTATTGCTCTTATAATGTGTGGGTTATGGCGAAACTGGAAGATATGGAGGATTTTTTCATGTAATTAGTTTTACAGTATTTTTAACCCAAATCGTGTTAAACTACATTTTATGCCATACAAATTTGCTTATATTCTGAAAATATACTAAATTTGTAACCAAATCTGAATCTATTTCAGCTATTTAAACATAACATTGTCTAACATTAATATTAACAGAAACAAGAAAAAGAAACAAACAAACTAAAACGGTAAGTGGTTAGTGGTTTAGAATCATTGCCACGACAGAGATTTAACAACTAAGGATTAATTCCTTGTATTATCAAACTCTGTGTTTCCGTTCTTTAACTTTTAAAATATTGAGCTTTTAGCTCTTGTTCTTTTGTATCGAATACCGCCAATATTCACTCTACGAGAACAAGCAGATGAAAGGTTCATGCCATAGGCGTGAACTGTCTCGTGCTTGTTGTAGAGTAGGTCACTTGGCGGTAACCAGATACAAAACAAGTTGCAGACGGTTACACGCTTTTTATTTTTATTATGAAAAAACTCTTTAACAAGTACTTATTTTTATTGTGTGTCGCATTCGGTGCGCTTATCTTCTCGTCTTGCAGCAAAGACGATGATGCTGAAAATGATAACAGTGGCCCAGTTATCAATCCTGACAAGAACATACCTGACCCTAAGGGAACCATTACTATGAATATGATGGTTGGAGATGGTGAAGACAAGCGGGTCACCATAAATGATTTTGGTAAAATACAAATCAATAGTGCATATAATTTTGTGGGATATGATTATGATTACTCATTCGTTTCATTGGGTAAGATGAAAGGATTGGGAAATGTTACCGCTATACCACAAGATGGATGGAATAGTTCTGTTGCAGTAAATCCTGGTGATGGATATGTTGTAAGATGTAAAAAATATTATGGTTCTACGCAGTATATTTATGCTCGACTATATGTTGTAAGTGAGATTGCAGGGACATCTGGCGGTATTATTGGATACACCATAAAATGCCAGGCTCCATTTGTTTTTGCCCCTAAGTTCACAGAAAGTTCTTTAGAGTTTGACGCTGATGAAAATCTGACAAAAGAACTAACATTTGTAAACCCGACAAATGTTACAGTAAAGTCACACCCGGACTGGTGTGAAGTGCAAGCGACGGCGAAAGGCTTCAATGTGACCGCAACCCCCAATTATATAAATGCTGAAAGAAGTGGCATTATCGAATTTGAGAACGCTGAAGGCTCAACAAGTGTTTCGGTTAAGCAGAAGAAATCAGACAATCCTAAGTTTGAAGCAGGTAATGGCACAGAAACAGATCCTTATATAATAGCTACAGCAGCGCAACTCGACGAAGTGCGCAATTTTCCAAGTGCTTGCTTCGAACTTAGCAAAGACATAGACCTTTCTTCTTATCTTAATTCTAACTCATCAGGTTGGACACCAATTAAGGATTTTACAGGTAAGTTCGATGGCAAAAAGCACACCATAAAGGGTCTTTGGATAAGCTTAAGTTCGATTGACAATGTGGGACTATTTGCAAACATCCAAGGCTCCTCAGATAATAAAAGCGCAAGTGTATCAAACCTTTTCGTAAACATAAGCAAGAAAGGTATAACTGGAGGAAATCGTGTTGGAGGTATTTGCGGAAACTTATCCTATGGAAATATTGAAAACTGTATGGTAACTGGTGATATCAGTGGAGGTGGATATGTTGGAGGTATTGTGGGACGTAACAGTGACAATTACTATAACTCTTCAATTATTAGTCAGTGTGCATCTTCAGGTAACATAATAGCAAACTCTGGTTCTGTTGGAGGTATATTGGCTTATCAGAATGGTGCATGCTCTATTGAAAATTGCTACTCCATCGCAAACGTAAAAACTGAAGGTCCGTATTATTCAGAGGCTTATGGCATTGGAAGTTCTGCTGAAAATTGTTATTTCGCAGGTACGATATCTGGTGCAAATATAAATTATGTGTATCCTATTGGATCTAATACAAACAGCTACTACGACTCTGAGAAAACAAAGATTTCTGGGAAAACAGGTGCTTTGACCACAAAGCAGATGAAGCAGCAGGCATCATTCCAGGGTTGGGACTTCGATAATATCTGGACTATTCAGGAAGGTGTAGATTATCCAAAGCTTCGCAGCCTACAAAAATAACCAACACTAAGTATTAAATAAATAGCGATATGTAAATCCAACTAATGATTTGCATATCGCTTTATTTATGATACCACTGACATTATATTTATAAATAAAATGTAACCTAAGCCTTGAGCATATTGCGCTTTGCGTCTATACTGAGGAATATAAACAGCAGGATGGTGAATCCCCATAGCGACGATCCGCCGTAGCTGAAGAATGGTAGCGGGATACCGATGACAGGCGTTAAGCCTAACACCATGCCCACGTTGATGAACACGTGGAAGAGGAACACCGATGCCACACAGTAGCCGTATATGCGCCCAAAGGCGAAGGGTTGTCGCTCGGCGAGCGCAAGCAGACGGAGTATGAGGACGAGGAACAGCAGCAACACGCCTGCCGAACCGATGAAACCCTCCTCCTCGCCTACGGTGCAGAAGATGAAGTCGGTGTCCTGCTCGGGCACGAACTTCAGCTTGGTCTGCGTGCCATTGAGGAAGCCTTTGCCTTTGAGTCCGCCCGAACCGATGGCTATCTCGCTCTGATGAACGTTGTAGCCGGCACCGGCAAGGTCTTCGTCGAGTCCGAGCAACACGTTGATGCGCACACGCTGATGAGGCTCCATCACGTTGTTCAGCACGTAGTCGGCAGAGTAGAAGAACACCACCGAACCGACGGCGAACGCCAGTATGAAGAAGTATTGCGGAAGGCGCGTACGCAGTCCGTGGTAGAGGAGATAGAGGAACAGCGCAAGACACATACCGAGCTGCACCCACGTCACGTCGAACGGAATGACGTACACGTCGAAGAGAATGGCTATAGTTGTGAGCACCAGACTATAGCCGATGATTGTATTGGTGTGCTTACGGTTGTGCACATAGTTGTACACCATGCCTGCTACGAACAGTTGTACGAGCAGCAGTACCACGAACTTGCCCACCGATGTAGGTGTGTCGAAGAGCATAATGCCCTCGTACTTAATGCCCACAACGAAGTAGAGCACCATCGCTACGCCCGTGAAGAGGATGCTGCCAGGCATTCCCTCGCGGTAGAACATGAGGAAGAATGTGAGATAGACGAGTGCAGAGCCCGTCTCACGCTGACCCACGATGCAGAGCATGGGCACGAGCACCACGGCGCAAGCCGCTGCAAAGTCTTTCCAGCGTTGTATGTTATAGCCGTAGGTGCTCATCAGTTTGGCGAGCGCAAGTGCGGTTGCAAACTTGCCGAACTCGGCAGGCTGCAAGCGTAGCGGACCGATGACGAGCCACGAGTGGGAACCCTTGATGTCGTGAGGGTTGAAGATGGTGGCAAAGAGCAGCAGGAGCAGCACACCGTAGATGATGAACGAGAACGTGTCGAAGAAGCGCGAGTCCATCATCAGTATGACAAAACCGAGACAGATACTCGTGCCAATCCATAGAATCTGCATACCCGAGCGTGTGTCGAGCGAGAACAGATCGTTGTCGCCGAAGGAGTAGCTCGCACCGCAGATGCTCAACCATCCGAAGAGCATCAGTGCTATGTACAGGCCAATGGTCAGCCAGTCGACCTGCGACCAAATGCTTTGTGGTTTGTCGTTTATCATTATTTTAAGTTTATAAGCCTTCCTAAGCCTCTTTAAGCCTTTCTAAGCCTCTTTAAGCCTTCCTAAGCCTTCCTAAGCTTTTTACTTTTTTACTCTTTTACTTTTTTACTTTTGAGAGAATCTCGGACCGTAGCCAATGCGTCGTGCCTGCATGGCATCTGCTTGCGCCTCGGCAGCAGGCGATAGCTTGCCCGTAAGATACTGTTCCATCATCAGTCCGCCGATAGGTACACCGAAGTCGGCACCCCATCCGCCGTTCTCTACGTACACGGCGATAGCTATCTTCGGGTTGTCCATCGGTGCGAAGCCCATGAACACGGAGTGGTCGCGTCCGTGGTTCTGCGCCGTACCCGTCTTGCCACACGCCGCGAACGGCAGTCGTGAGAGAGCTTTACACGTACCCTTTATGGCTGAGGAGCGCATACCTGCTACCACGTAATCGTAGGCTCGGCGTGATGCCATTGTGTAGTGGCGGTGGGTGTACATGGTGTCGAGCGGTTCGCCTTGCACCTTGCGCACCACGTGTGGTCGGTAGTAGTAGCCGCGGTTGGCGATGGTGGCACCGAGGTTGGCTATCTGTAGCGGAGTGAGCGTCACCTCGCCCTGGCCGATAGATATAGAGATGATAGTCAGACCGTTCCACGAGCCACGATAGTTGCGGTCGTAATAATCGGCGTTCGGAATCATGCCACGCTTCTCGCCAGGCAGGTCGATGCCCAACTTGTAGCCGAAGCCCATCGACACCATATAGTCGCGCCACGTGTTCATGGCGTTATACGGAGTCTTGTATTTCGAGCGGTTGCCAATCATGTAGTAAAGTCCCCAACAGAAGTAGGAGTTGCACGAGGTGCTGATGGCATCGACAAGAGCGATAGGAGCGGCATGTGAGTGGCAGCCTACGTGTAGACCGCGATAGTAGAAGCCGTGGTTGCAGGGGAATGCTGTGCCTGGCGTAATGATGCCTTCAGTCATGTACGTAAGAGCCTGCGATGTCTTGAACGTGGAGCCAGGCGGATACATACCCATTATGGAGCGGTTGAGCAGTGGTTTCCATGCATCTTTAGCCAGTGCGCGGTGGTTCTTAGCGCGTGCACGTCCCACCATGATACGTGGGTCGTAGCTCGGAGCCGACACCATGCATAGCACTTCGCCCGTACGAGGGTCGAGTGCCACGATAGAGCCTATCTTGCCCTCCATGAGACGTTCGCCCAATGCTTGTAGCTTCTCGTCAATGGCGAGCGTAAGGTCTTTGCCGGCAATCGGTTTGCGATCGTACTTGCCGTCCATGTACTTGCCTTGTATGCGTCCGCGAGCGTCGCGCAGCAGAATCTGCACTCCTTTTTCGCCACGCAACTGTTTCTCGTACGACTTCTCCACACCGAGTTTGCCGATGTAGTCGCCAGGCTGATAGTAGCTATCCTCCTCAATGTCGTAGGGCGACACCTCAGCCACGTCGCCGAGGATATGCGCGCCCACCTTCGATTGGTATTGGCGTATGCTGCGCTGCTGCACGTAGAAACCAGGGAAGCGGAATATCTTTTCTTGGAAGAAGCTGAACTCCTCCGAAGGGAGCTGACTCATAAAGAGCTGCTGCGTGAAGCGCGAGTAGCCAGGGTTCTTCGAGTAGTCCTTAATGTCGTTCATGCGCTTTATGAAGAACTCTTTCGTGATGCCAAGCGCGTGGCAAAACTCAAGCGTGTCGATGCGTCCCTTTGCTTCGTTCATCACGACCATAATGTCGTAAGCCGGCTGATTGTACACGAGCAGTCTGCCGTTGCGGTCGTAGATGGCACCACGCGAAGGGTATTCGATTTTCTTGAGGAAGGCGTTGGAGTCGGCGTTCTTCTTGTAGTCGTCGCTAAGCAGCTGCAGCGTGAAGAGACGCACGATGTAGACAACGACAATAGCCGTTGCCACAAAAGCGATTACGTAGCGCCGTTTCTCAAGGTTATAATTGCTCATTTCCTACTACTGATGTTACCGATTACTACTAATAATGTTCTCTACTTACAGTTTCTGCTGTGCTCTATCTCTTGCTTCTGAAGTACTCTATCACCAAAATCAATACAACGGTGATGATGGTGCTTGCCACGATGCAAGCAATCCATTGTCCCCAGTTGTACAGATTGAAGGCTTCGAGCGAGAAGAATGTGAAGCAATAGATAAGTACGAGGATGATGGTGTAATTGGTGTATTTGCTTGAGCCGAAGGTGAAGGGGGACGGACGGAGGTCGTCGGCACTATCGCGTGGCGCGAACAGTTCGACAACGTAGGGTTGCAAGAAGCCCACGAGCGTCATTGAGGCAGCTGCTACACCTGGTGTGTTGGTGAAGATGTCCACCAACAGACCCATGAAGAAGCACCAAAGCAGCGTAGCCCACTTCGCTTCGCCGCGTTGCACGGTCAGTGCGAAGTAGACATAGAGTAGCGGTGTGGCGCATCCGAAGACGCTGATATGGTTGAGTAGCAGCGTCTGTGCAAGCAGCAGCACTATGATGAATACGATGTTTCTAAGGAAGTTCAGGCTCATTTGTTTCTTCTGTATGTTTATTGGCGTGCTTTGATGGAGTCTTCGGCAGCACGCAGTAATTCGAGTTTCTTGTCCATCTCGCGGTCGTTGATGACGCTCACGTCGCGCAGACGTGAGAAGTCGGTCGACAGAGCGATGTTGAGACGGTAGGAGAGTCCGTTCTCGGAGTTGTACACATGTTTGATGCGTCCGACGATGATACCCGGAGGAAACACCGAGGAGTAGCCCGATGTCACGATGAAGTCGCCCAGTCGGAAGTGTGCATGGCGTGGTATGTCCTCTACGTATGCCGTTTCGGGCGAACCACCATGCCAGCGCAGGTAGCCGAAGTAGCCACGTCCGCGTATGGTGCAGCTGATGTTCGACTGCTCGTTGAGCACAGGGATAACCACCGAGTAGTGTTCGTTGCATAGATAGACGATGCCCACGATGCCCTGTCCGCACACCACGCCCATATCCTTGCGCACGCCGTCGGCACTGCCTTTATCTATGGTGATGAAGTTGTTAGCCTTGTCGAGCGACGAGCTGACGACCTTTGCCGGTATGGTCTCGTAGTCGCGCATGATGTTCTGTTGCAGTCGTTCGACGAGGGTAGTGTCGTTGTTTGACTTCTTCACCTGCTCGCGCAGCATCTCCACTTCGCGTTCGAGGTATATGTTGCGGTCGGTGAGTTGGCGGTTCACTTCGGTAAGGGCGAAGTATTGCTTCACGGACGAGTCCCATTCGTACATCTTGCCTGCTACGGCATTAGCCGATGAAAACCACACACTGCCCTGATAGCTGTTGTACTTGAACAGCAGTGTGAGGCTCACTACCTCAAGCAAGAGGAAGACGAACCAGTGGTTGTGGCGTGAAAGGAAATCTAATAGGTTGCGCATAATTGAAAAGTAAAAAAGTAAAAGAGTAAAAAAGTAAAAAGCAGAGGGCGTATAACCTTTCCTGCTCTTTTTACTCTTTTACTTTTTTACCTTTTTACCTTTAAAAGTTATTTACTGTCAAGAGCGTTTTACTCTTTTACCTTTTTACTCTTTTACTCTTTTACTCTTTTACTTTTAGCCTATCTCATCAGGAATGAGAAGCGGTCGATGTTCTTCAGAGCCACACCCGCACCGATTGCTACGCTGTGCAACGGATCTTCGGCGATGTGGAACGGAATGTTGATCTTCTCCTGCAAACGCTTGTCGAGGCCACGCAGCAGAGCACCGCCACCACTGAGATAGATACCATTCTTCACGATGTCGGCATAGAGTTCAGGCGGTGTGTTCTCAAGAGCAGAGAGCACAGCGTTCTCGATCTTTGCGATAGTCTTGTCGAGGCAGTGTGCTATCTCCTGATAGCATACCGGCACCTCCATAGGGAGCGCTGTGATGCGGTTCGGTCCGTGAACGATGAAGTCCTCCGGTGCATCGTCGCCAAGCTCAGTGAGAGCCGAGCCGACGTGTATCTTGATGCGCTCAGCCATACGCTCCGAAACCTTCACGTTGTGCTGGCGTGACATATACTCCTGAATGTCGGCTGTGAGGTCATCGCCAGCAGTGCGAATAGAGTTGTTCGACACGATGCCGCCGAGCGAGATTACAGCAATCTCTGTTGAGCCGCCACCTATGTCTACAATCATGTTGCCCTCTGGTGCTTCCACGTCGATGCCGATGCCGATGGCAGCTGCCATAGGCTCGAAGATAAGGTACACGTCGCGTCCGTCGGCGTGCTCAGCACTGTCGCGCACGGCGCGCAACTCCACTTCGGTAGAACCCGAAGGAACACCGATAACCATACGCAGCGACGGGGTGAAGAGTCGGCTGCCAGAGTGTACCATCTTGATGAGTCCGCGCATCATCTGTTCACATGCTGAGAAGTCGGCGATGACTCCATCGCGGAGTGGGCGAATGGTTCGGATGTTGTCGTGAGTCTTCTCATACATCATCTTTGCCTTCGAGCCGACAGCAATCATTTTGTCTGTGCGACGGTCGAGTGCCACTACCGACGGCTCATCAACAACGATCTTATCGTCGCAGATGATGATGGTGTTGGCAGTGCCGAGGTCCATCGCAATTTCCTGTCTGAATGAAAAAAATCCCATTTATTGAGTTTTGAATTATGAGTTTTGAGTTTACTTTGCAAACCAAGCGTGGATGGCTGTGTCGTAATGGCTGCTTACGCCGAACGCACGCTCAGCGAACATCTTGCGCTCATTAAGAGAAGTCTCAGCACCATTAGTGTTGAGGATGTCGAGGAGAACCTTGTATTCAGCCTTGCTCGGAACGATGACCACGTCGTTGAAGTTTTTAGCACCAGCACGGATGAGTGAGATGCCGCCTATGTCTATCTTTTCGATGATGTCGGCATCGGAAGCACCGCTTGCTACAGTCTGCTCGAATGGGTAGAGGTCGACGATGACGAGGTCGATTTCGGGGATGGCGTATTCAGCCATCTGCTGGCGGTCGCCTTCATTGTCGCGGCGAGCGAGGATGCCACCGAAGATGCGTGGGTGCAGAGTCTTGACACGTCCACCAAGGATTGATGGGTAAGATGTTACGCTTTCTACCGACTGACATTCGTAGCCAAGCTTTTCGATGAATGCTTGTGTGCCACCAGTAGAGAGGAATTTAACACCTTCTTCGTTGAGCTTCTTCAGGAGCTCGTCGAGACCATCCTTATGAAATACGGAGATAAGCGCGGTCTTGATTTTTTTTGTTCCAGCCATGATTTCTTTTTATTATTGTTGATTATCCTTTTTGCCTTGTTGTTGTATGATGTTGTTACACGTGCGAACGTCAATATGGCTTTGTTATTCCGTCTTGCGTGTAATTTTTCAAAATCAATGCAAAGGTACTAAAAACCAATAATATAATGTGTAAATTGTAGAAAAAATGCGGAAAAAGTTGTGTTAAATATGTTTTTATTGATTTATATACAAAAAAACGAGTTAAAGACTTAATCTTTAACTCGTTCTTTGTAGCGGGACCCAGGATTGAACTGGGGACCTCATGATTATGAATCATGCGCTCTAACCAGCTGAGCTATCCCGCCATCGTTCTTGATTGCGGGTGCAAAGGTAATGCTTTTTTGTTAATCGCCAAAACTTTTCGCAAAAAAAATCACAATAAAGTGCATTTTCTTTATCTTTTTCCCTATCTTTGCAAAAAATACAGGCCTTCCTAATGGCTTAACTACTAAAACAACAACTATGGAGAAAAACAAAATCACTGTAGAACACCTCCTAAACTCAACCTCGAAGAATATCATTTGGCAGCTTATCGGTACCGATTCGGGTTTGCAGAAGTGGATAGCCGATAGCGTGACGCTCGATGGCGACCAACTCACCTGCGCATGGGGCGATGCCCACCGCCACCACGAAGTACGAATGGCAACGGTCAGCGTGATTGAGAAATACGGACGCATACGCTGGAGTTGGGACGACGAAACCGACGGGTCGTATGTAGAGATACGTATGGAGAAGTGTAGTCTGACGGGTGGATACATGCTCAGCGTTACCGATTTTACAGACGATGGCGATAAGGACTGGCTCGAGGATATATGGACGAGCAACTTCGAGCGTTTGCGTCGTAAGTGTGGCGTGTAGGGTAGGAGTGGGCTACTTCGGCAGTGTAAAAATACTAAAATCATTTAATTTCGTGGAGTATATGAAATATTTATGCTAATTTTGCAGCATAAAAAAGCATACATATACTTAACCTCTTATATGTAGTGCACTGGTGGAACAGTCTACCTATATATAATAAGGTAAAAACGCTCACGATGTTTCGTATAAAGAAATTAGATATCTTCATTGCAAAGCAGTTCGGTCTTTTGTTCATAGGAACGTTCTTCATCTGTCAATTTGTACTGATGATGCAGTTTCTGTGGAAATATGTCGACGAGCTAATCGGTAAGGGACTCTCCGTCGACGTGCTTGCCGAATTCTTTTGGCATATGGGACTCATGCTTGTGCCGCAAGCAATGCCGCTTGCCATTCTGCTTTCATCGCTTATAACATTCGGAAATCTCGGTGAAAGCTCAGAGCTGACGGCTATAAAAGCTGCAGGTATATCGCTCATGCAAGCGTTTCGTTCGCTCATAGCCATCAGTGTGGCTATCTGCGTGCTCTCCATTTATTTTCAGAACTCTATCGGTCCGGAAGCCAACCGCAAGCTCGCCTTGATGCTCATATCGATGAAGCAGAAGAGTCCGGAACTGGAAATACCGGAAGGCGTGTTTTACGACGGCATACCAAACTCTAACCTCTACGTGTCGAAGAAGAATATGGACACGGGTAAGCTTTACGGTATAATGATTTATCGCATGACTGGGTCGTACGAAGACCAGGCGATAATACTCGCCGACTCGGGCATGTTGCAGTCGACAGCCGAGAAGAAGCACCTGCTGCTCACGTTGTGGAGTGGCGAATGGTTTGAGAATATGCAGTCGCAGGAGTTGGCTGGCAGCGCTTCGGTGCCCTATCGTCGCGAGTCGTTTGTGCAGAAGCATATCGTGCTCGACTTTGATACCGACTTTAATGTGAGCGATGGTTCGTCGGTATCCAACGACGCACGCGGCAAGAGTTTCACGCAGATAGTTCACGATATGGACTCGCTGAAGCAAGTGTACGATAGTATCGGCAACAACTACTACGCTGCCGATCGACTCACGTTCTATCGACTCGCTTCGGTTACGAAGAACGACTCGCTTCGCGCCCTACAACTTGCTACGACCTCAGCCTATAACGTCGATACAGCATACGCTCACCTCACGTCGCAACAGAAGCGCACCGCTATAAGTTATGCCCTGAACCGAGTAGCCTCGCGCAAGAGCGACCTCGAGTTTAAGTCGCTCATCACCAGCGATGGCGACCGTCTGATACGTCAGCACGAGATAGAATGGGTGGCAAAGATAACGCTCGCCTTGTCGTGTCTCATCTTCTTCTTTATCGGTGCGCCGCTCGGAGCCATCATACGCAAGGGCGGTTTGGGTCTGCCGGTGCTCATCTCGGTGCTCGTCTTCATCCTCTACTACATACTCGACAACTCGGGCTATCGAATGGCGCGAAGCGGTATGTGGACGATATGGTTCGGCAAGAGTCTTGCTCCCGCTGTGCTCGTGCCGATGGCGGTGTTCTTTACATATAAAGCAACCAACGACTCCGTTGTGTTCAATGCCGACTTGTACGCCGACATCTTCCGTCGCTTCTTCGGTCTGCGCATCAAGCGCCCGATATATCGCAAGGAGGTGGTAATCAACGATCCGCACTACGCTGACGACTTGGCACAATTGCAGCAGATGAACAACGAGATAGTCGAGTACTCGCACACGCATCGTTTGAAACGTGCACCAAGTTGGGTGAAAGTGTTCTTCAAGTACGAGCCCGACAACGTGATGGAGCGCATTGTGCCACAGCTGGAGCAGATAATAGAAGACCTCAGCAACTCGCGCGACCGCACTATCATCAACCATCTGAGCATGTACCCCGTGATGTCGGAGCGCGCCCACACACGCCCCTTCGAACGCAAGTGGCTGAACATTGTGGCAGCCATCGTCGTACCGCTCGGCTTCGTGCTCTACATGCGAATGTGGCGCTATCGCTTGCGTCTGCAGCGCGACCTGAAGGTGGTGCAGACCGAGAACAAGATAATCATGGGCAGAATAAACGCTATACTCAATCGGTAGCGGCATACTTAATGGCGATATTTTAGAAACAATAATAGTAAGATAACGAATAATAATAACACTCATCAACAAATAAATAATATGGGAGAATTCAGACTGAGCAGCATCGAAGATGCTCTAAAAGATTTTAAAGACGGACAGTTCGTAATCGTGGTTGACGACGAAGACCGCGAGAATGAGGGCGACCTCATCATCGCCGCCGAGAAGATAACTCCTGAAAAGGTGAACTTTATGTTGAAGAACGCGCGTGGCGTGCTCTGTGCCCCCATCACCCTCTCGCGTTGTGAGGAGCTCGACCTGCCACATCAGGTGAGCGACAACACCTCAATGCTTGGCACACCGTTCACCGTTACAATCGATAAACTTGAGGGATGCACCACCGGCGTGTCAACACACGACCGTGCTGCCACCATCAAAGCTCTCGCCGACCCAACGTCTACACCACAGACCTTCGGCCGCCCTGGACATATCAATCCGCTCTACGCACAGGACAACGGCGTGCTCCGCCGCTGCGGACACACCGAGGCTGCCATCGACCTCTGCCGCCTGGCAGGTCTATATCCGGCAGGCGCACTCATGGAGATAATGAACGAAGACGGCACAATGGCACGTATGCCCGACCTGCAGAAGATGGCAGAGGAGTGGGGCTTGCGCATCATCACCATCAAGGATCTCATCGCTTACCGCCTCAAGAAGGAGTCGATAATCGAAGTGGGCGAGGAGGTAGACATGCCGACAGAGTGGGGACACTTCCGCCTCGTGCCGTTCCGTCAGCAGAGCAACGGACTGGAGCACATGGCACTCGTGAAGGGCGAGTGGCGTGAGGACGAGCCGGTGCTCGTGCGTGTACACTCTTCATGCGCTACGGGCGACATCCTCGGCTCGAAGCGCTGCGACTGCGGACAGCAGCTCCACGCAGCTATGCAGATGATTGAGAAGGAAGGCAAGGGCGTAGTGGTTTATATGCAGCAGGAAGGTCGCGGTATCGGACTCATGAACAAGATCGAGGCATACAAGCTGCAGGAGGAAGGCTATGACACCGTGGATGCCAACGTGCACCTCGGCTTCAAACCCGACGAGCGCGACTACGGTTGCGGAGCACAGATGCTGCGCCACCTCGGTGTGCACAAGATGCGCCTGCTCACCAACAATCCCACAAAGCGCGTAGGACTGGAGTCGTACGGACTCGAGATTGTGGAGAACGTGCCCATCGAAGTGATACCCAACAAGTACAACGAGCGCTACCTGAAGACTAAGCGCGACCGTATGGGTCACACCTTGCACCTCAAGTAAGGACTGTTGACACATACAGTAAGTATGTTGTTGAATTTTTTAAGGACCAAAGAATAAGAGAACATGAGCTTGGGTGTATGCTATTTGTATATACCCAAACTAATGTTCTCGTCCTTTTTATAGAGTAAATGAGCCGTTTAGTATCAAAAATAAAAAATAGCGATTATGATTAAGGTAATGATAGCGACGCTTATATCGCTTATGTCTTTTGCTCCGATAATGGCGCAGAACATTAAGGGAAAGATTGAAAATACTAAAGGAGAACCTTTGGCTTTCGTGAATGTCGTGCTTCTGACTCGTGGGGATTCGGTCTTTGTCAAGGGGGCTGTGAGTGGCGAGGATGGTAGCTTTGTTATCGATTCTCCTTGCAATGACGGAATCATTAAGGTTTCATCAATTGGTTATACGACAGTTTTCCGAGATTGTCGTGGAGACGACATGGGGGTCATCCGATTAAGCGAAGAATCCTGGATGCTTGGCGAAATCGTTGTAAGAAGCCAACTGCCCAAGACGGTGTTGAGCGGCGAAGGAATGACGACGACGGTATCAGGTAGCGTGTTGGAGAAAACTGCCAACATGGAGCAGTTGCTTTCACGCATCCCCAGCGTGTCGGCTAAAGACGGAGATATAGAAGTGTTCGGCAGAGGAACACCAGTAATTTATATCAATGGTCGTAAGATGCAAGACCAAATGGAGTTGCAGCGTTTGCAACCCAGCGACATCAAGAACATTGAGGTTATCAGCAACCCTGGTGCACGTTATGATGCCAGCGTGAAGAGCGTTATCCGCATCACCACCAAGAAACCGCAAGGCGAGGGCTTCAGCTTTGACAATAGCTCCAGTTTTGTCATCAATGAAGATAAGCGCATGAGTTATTACGAGTCGTTCCGAGGCAACTATCGTAAAGGTGGCTTCGACATCACCGGCTTTTTGTATGGGGCATACACTCATCAACCAGACAACAAGAGAATACAGCAGTATACCTACACCAGCAATACATGGTTACAGAATACTAAGATAACGCAAGAATATATAAATCTCAATCCGTATGCACGCTTGAATGCCAGCTATATGTTTGACGATGAAAACTCCATCGGTGCGAGTTTCAGTTACGACCGCTATGCAAGAAAAGAAGGTAGGGGACTACAGCAAGCCACATCATACTGCAATGATCAACTCGTGGAGACATCTCGTGGAGAATATTTCTCTCCTGGTCATACCTCTAAATATCTTGCCAATGCCTATTATGTAGGCAAGATAGGGGCACTCAAAATAGATTTCAATACCGATTACTATTGGTATGGTGACAAGGATAGGATGACTATAAAAGAGAGCGTCACCGGCGAAGACAACCAGATAAAAAACTCTCAAGCCGACTCTTACCGCAACAACCGCAACTCGCTGGTTGCTTCTAAACTTGTTCTTGGTTTTCCACTGTTCAAGGGCGAACTGTCGGTAGGTGGCGAATACTCTTCTCTTAATCGTCGAATGATATACACCATCGTGCCAGAAGTTACGAGTAATGAGAACGAGAAAGTGAAAGAGTCGATGACTTCGGCCTTCGTAGATTACACCCGCTCCTTCGGGGCGCTTTCTGTGCAGGCTGGTTTGCGCTACGAGTATAACGACTTTGATTATTACACAAACGAGATTCATATCGACCTTCAGAGCAAGACATACAGCAACTGGTTTCCGTCGCTTGCCCTCTCGCTACCCGTAGGCAAAACCCAGATGCAACTGACATACGCAGCCGACATCTATCGTCCCAGTTACAACGAACTCAGAAGTGGCGTGCAGTACGACAACCAGTACACATACGAATCGGGAAATCCGTTCCTCACACCATCAATAACGCGCAATCTTACTTACGCTTTCTCATGGAAGTGGGTTAATCTGCAACTGATTTATTCGCATATCTCCGATGAGATTTGCACGATGACGCAGACCTACCAGAACAATCCGATAAAGTCGCTTTCCCGTCCGGAAAATATCAACAGCTATAACTCCTTTCAGGCAGGACTGACGCTGAATCCAACCTACGGCATTTGGCATCCCGCATTAGAGGCGATGCTCTACAAACAATGGCTCAAGATGGACACGCACGTGGGCAATAAGCTCAATAATCCAGTGGCTGTCTTCTCTTTTACCAACACGTTCGACTTCAAGTGGTTGACGGCTTCGCTCGTAATGACCGCACAGACCGAAGGAAACATGGGAAACAAAAGTATACGTAAGGGATATTTCAACACCGATCTCTCTCTTTACAAGGCATTACTCAAAAATCGCTTGACGTTAACCCTTGACGTATCCGACCTGTTCGCCACCGGCAATCAGCACCGCACGTTCTATTCTGGCACTGCACGAACATTGTTTTACGATGCTTACTCTGTCAGTAGCGTCACCGTGGGCATCCGCTATCGCTTTAATGCCACAAATAGCAAGTATAAGGGAACTGGCGCAGGACAAAGTCAGAAGAGACGAATGTAATCGGTAGATTTTGGCGTGATTTTTACGAAAAAGTTATTCAAAAACTTTGCCGTTTTCAACAAATGGTGTATATTTGCAGCCGATTTTATGATATGTATTCAATCTTGATTTAACATACAAACAATAAACTGATTATGATAAAGCTACACAAGCTGCTTTTTCTCTTTGCAGCCGTTGCTGCATTTACAGCATGTTCAAACTCTGAAGAGACCAATGGTACTGACGACTCTTTGTTGGCTAATGCGCCTCAAACCGAGGTGTATATGGGCGTTGATGTCCTGAATAACTATCAGAAGGTGAACGCTGTAACACGTGCTGCCAATCCTCTGTCTCCAACCGCCAACGTCAATTATTTCAATGTGAAGGTCGACCCACGCCTTGGTTTTAATCTTGCTCCAAACAAGTACGTTGGAGTTATGAACAACGGCAAGGTGTACACCGACTGCCCATACATTACTATAAATAAGGACAAGAACTTCGACTATCTTCTCAGTACAAATGGTTCGGGCTTGCGCACCCTTATTGCAGCAGGCGACACCACCACTGCCACCATTGTAAAGAAACTCACAAGCTGGTGTGGTCGCACCAATCCAGTGTCGCCTACCGTGGTGGAAAAGAACATCCGTGTGATATGGTATCTCGCCAAGAGCATGGAGAACGGTTGGCATGTTGACGGCTTGCTCACCGACAAGGATGACATCAAGGCAGCATGTGATGCGTGCAAGGACGAGGGCTTCCAAGAGATAACCTTCGGCGAGAACGATGGTAAGACGCAACTCGCCTATCAGCAGCTTGCCGACTATTATCCAACCATCTACAACATCAAACCTATCGATCCGACCCTCTTGGTTGACATCCATCAGCAGAAGCACTCTTCATGGGGTGAGATAAAGACCTCGGTGCATATCAAGGAAGCTAAGGACGTAAAGGTGTTCCTCCCCGTGAGCATAGGCTATACAGTGGAGGGTGTCGAATCGGCAGCTCTTGTGCGCTACTTCGAGAAGTATTTTGAGGTGCAGGATTACGATGCAGCTATCGGTGCCAATGTCAAGCTCACCGTTGAGCGTCAGCCTGCAGGCATCACAATTAATGTCACCGGCGTGACAAAGGAACTGCTAAAGGCCCTCGAACGCCGCTACAACGACGGACTCACCATAGAGATACACTCCTATTACAAACTTTCCGACAAGAATGGCGAGAGCGACTACATCGCCCCCGTATGGAGTGCCCTCAAGAACTCTACCGTTACCTACGACGGCGACGTGAAGTATCGCATCACATCGGCTTTCAATAGCGAGAGCGTTGAGAATTAATAGTGCGGTTTTAAACCCCATTGTACATATTTAGTATGAAGGGTGTGCCAGAAATCAATTGATTTGGGCTTGCAGCTCATCTTGTTTGACTTCTGATACACCCTTTTTTCGTCACCGATTGCGTCCGCCGCCCGACCGGATTGCGTCCGCCGCCCGATCAGATTGCGTCCGCCGTCCGATCAGGTTGCGTCCGCCGTCCGACCGGATTGCGTCCGCCGTCCAATCAGATTGCGTCCGCCGTCCAATCAGGTTGCGTCCGCCGTCCAATGCATACTTCCACGACTCTGGATGTTTAAAAAAGAACAAAATCTCATTGCATTTTGTAGTTTTACTTTTAATTCCTCTTTATTTTATTCGCCAAACTCAGAATTTCTTTATAATTTTGCAAGAAATTATAACTATACATATTTATAATAATGGCAGAATTATCAAATCGACTCAATCGTCTCGCTCCGTCACAGACACTTGCAATGTCACAGAAGAGCGGCGAGATGAAGGCACAGGGCATAGACGTAATCAACATGAGTGTTGGTGAGCCCGACTTCAACACACCCGACCACATTAAAGAGGCTGCAAAGAAGGCTGTCGACGAAAACTTCTCACGCTATTCGCCAGTTCCGGGATACATGGATCTGCGTAAGGCTATCGTGGCAAAACTGAAGAACGAAAACAATCTCGACTACACAACAAGCGAGATACTCGTATCGAGCGGAGCCAAGCAGAGCGTCTGCAACACAGTGATGGCACTCGTCAACGACGGAGAAGAAGTGATAATTCCGGCTCCTTACTGGGTGAGCTATCCGCAGATGGTGAAGCTGGCAGGTGGTACGCCGGTCATTGTGAACGCAGGTTTCGAGCAGAACTTCAAGATGACTCCCGAGCAACTTGAGGCAGCTATCACACCGAAGACACGTATGCTCATACTCTGCTCGCCAAGCAACCCAACCGGCAGCGTATATACAAAGGACGAGCTTGAAGCACTGGCAGAGGTCATCAAGCGTCACGACGACCTGTTCGTACTCGCCGACGAGATATACGAACATATCAACTACGTAGGCAAGCACGAGAGTATCGCTCAGTTCCCCGGCATGAAGGAGCGCACAATCATCGTCAACGGCGTGTCGAAAGCATACGCCATGACAGGCTGGCGTATCGGCTTCATCGCAGCACCCGAGTGGATTGTCAAAGGCTGCAACAAACTGCAGGGACAATATACAAGCGGTCCGTGCTCAGTAAGCCAGAAGGCAGCCGAGGCGGCATACACCACATCGCAGGAGTGCGTTGAGACAATGCGTAAAGCCTTTGAACGCCGCCGCGACCTCATCGTGAAGTTGGCAAAGGAGATACCCGGACTCGAGGTGAACTGCCCTCAGGGTGCATTCTATCTCTTCCCCAAGTGCTCAGGTTTCTACGGCAAGAGCTACGAAGGCAAGACCATCAACAATTCGACCGACCTTGCTATGTTCCTGCTTGAAGAAGGACACGTGGCAACAGTCGGCGGTGATGCCTTCGGCGACCCCGAATGTTTCCGCATGAGTTACGCCACCAGTGACGATAATATTCGCGAAGCAATGCGCCGTATTAAAGAGACACTGGCAAAACTCAAATAAAAAAAATGTTAAAGCTATGACAATAGGGTGATTATTTGCCATTATTTGCTAACTTTGCCATGCTGATATAGCATCGAGTGTGGATATAGGCAAGAAACCACTAATACTATTTGAAATAGTGCTAACATAAAAATGAATTTTTTTATTAACCATTTAATAACTTATTAAACTTTACAAAAAATTATGGCAACTACACAAGCTAAAGCGAATCCGAAGAAGTCTTCAGGATTCCAGGGTGTTAAAAATGCGTTCTTTATCATCCTTGTATGTTTTGTACTCGCAGTGCTTTTCTTCAAGTACATCCTTGGTGCACCTGAGCACTTCGTAAACGGTGATCCGACACAGCCGGTTAAGGACGGTAACCTCATGGGTACAGTCTACAAAGGTGGTGTTGTCGTTCCTGTGATCATCACTCTTCTCTTCTCTGTAATCGCTCTCTCTATCGAGCGCTTCTTCGCTCTCCGCACAGCTTTCGGTAAGAGCTCACTCGGTAAGTTCGTTGTTTCTGTAAAGAAGGCTATCACAGCAGGTGATATGGCTAAGGCACAGGAGCTTTGCGACAAGCAGCAGGGTAGCGTAGCTAACGTTGTTGGCGCTTCTATCGCAGCTTACAAGGAGATGGAGGCAACTACAAACCTCAAGCGTGCTGCTAAGGTTTCTAAGATCCAGCAGGCTCACGAGGAGGCTACACAGCTCGAGATGCCTACACTTCAGATGAACATGCCTATCATCGCAACTATCGTTACACTCGGTACTCTTACCGCTCTTTTCGGTACTGTGGTTGGTATGATCCGTTCATTTGCTGCTCTTGCTTCAGGTGGTGGTGGTGACTCACTCCAGCTTTCTGAAGGTATCTCTGAGGCCCTCGTTAATACCGCATCTGGTATTTTGACATCATGGGTAGCCGTAGTCTCATATAACTACTATTCAAACAAGATTGACAAGCTGACATACGCTCTTGACGAAGTAGGTTACACTATTGCTAAGACATACGAAGCAAACCACGCAGACGAGGCTTAATTTTACTAACCCTTTAAAACATTTATCATTATGGGTAAAGTAAAAGTTAAGAAAGCGGATGTTTGGATAGATATGACTCCTATGTCCGACGTGATGGTCCTCTTGCTCACCTTCTTCATGTTGACATCAACATTCGTGAAGAACGAAGCAGTGAAGGTCATTACTCCGGGCTCGGTATCTGAAGTAAAGGTGCCGGAGACAAATGTCTTGACAATCCTCTGCGATAAGGACGGCCGTATCTTCGTTGGAATGGATAATCCAAAGAGAATGGGCGAACTCGTTCAGGGCATGGCAGACCAGTATGGCGTGCAGCTCACTAAGGGACAGATGGAAACTGCCCGCAGTGCTGCCTCTATCGGCGTCGAGATGCAAGATCTTGCATCTGCACTGAACTTGGAGGAAAAATTGAATGAATACCAGGCTACAAAGGGTATCCCTACTGATAGCGTGGACGGTAAGATGAGCCAGTTCCAGGATTGGGTGAAGATGGCTCGCGATAACAACGGCTCGGAAATGAAGCTCGCCATCAAGGCGGACGCAGGCACTCCGTACAAGACCATCAAGAAGATGATGTCGGAGCTCCAGGACATGAGCGAGAACCGCTACTATCTCATTACCGCGCTTAAATCTAATTCGGAGGACTAAGACATGGCAAAGAAAAAAGCAAGCAGACAGAAAAAGATGCAGACCCGCGTGGACTTCACGCCGATGGTGGACATGATGATGCTTCTTATCACGTTCTTCATGCTCTGTACATCTTTGGCTAAGCCTCAGACTATGAACTTAACCATGCCTTCGAACGACGAGAATATCTCTGATAAGGATCGTAACGCTGCTAAGGCATCACAGACTGTCACTATCTACGTGTGTGGTAACGATAAGATCTACCACGTTGACGGTCTGCCTAAGTATGATGACCCGACCTGTCTGAAGGAGACAACATGGGGTCAGAAGGGTATCCGCTCGGTGCTCTTCAACCACATCACCGAAGACGGCTCGCAGCCTGTTAAGGACATTATGATGGCTAAGGACGCTCTTGACAAGAAGAAGCTCGCTAACCCTGCTGCTTATCCAGAGGCAGTGTATGACGCTGAGCTGACTAAGATTAAGAAGGGTGAGCTCGAGACTGGCAAGGTGCCGACAATGACCATCATCATCAAGTGTACTGACGAGGCTTCATACAAGAACATGGTTGATGCTTTGGACGAAATGACTATCTGCAGTATTGGTACTTATGTCATTGACAAGATCAACGAGCAGGATGCTAAGCTTCTGAGCTCAAGAGGTGTCAAGTAAATGACTAATAATTAAAGAAAGGACGAAGAAATGTCAAAAATAGATTTGATATCCAATGAATGGACTGACCTCGTGTTTGAGGGCAGAAACCAGGCATATGGAGCCTATAAGTTGCGCAAAGGCACTGCCAAGCGTAACGTTTGGGCTTTGTTAATCGTAGGCCTTGCTGCAGCACTTCTCTATCTCGGACTTCAGCTTCAGAAAATGGCTGAGGCTAATAAGAAAGTTGAGAACACTCAAGCAGTGGAGCTCGCAAAACTTCAGACTGAAAAGAAGAAAGAGGCTAAGGTTGAGAAGAAAGAAGTAATCAGACAAGAGCCTGAAAAGGTCGTAGAGCAGGTTAAGTCTTCTGTTAAGTTCACCGCTCCTGTCATCAAGAAGGACGAAGAGGTTAAGGAAGAGGACGAGATTAAGCTCGACGAGGTACAGAAGAGCGACAAGGCTGTCGGTGCCTTCACAGTAGAGGGTAACGACGAGGTCGGTGGCGCTGTACTCAAGGCCAAGGAAGACATCGCAGCTCCGGAGCCTCCGAAGCATGTTGAGGAAACCAAGGTCTTCACAGTCGTAGAGCAGATGCCTATGTTCCCTGGTGGCGACGCTGCACTTATGAGCTACCTCGCTAACAACATCCACTATCCGACAGTAGCTGCCGAGAACGGCGTACAGGGTCGTGTTGTTGTAGGCTTCGTTGTTGAACGCGATGGTTCTATCACCGATGTACGCATATTGCGTGGTGTTGACCCGTCACTCGACCGTGAGGCTATGCGCGTGGTTAAGAGCATGCCACGCTGGACTCCTGGTAAGCAGAATGGTTCAGCTGTGCGTGTTAAGTATCAGGTGCCGGTAGCATTCCGTCTCCAGTAATCTTGACGCATACGAACATCTTACATGCTTAGACAGTAAGATTAGCAATAACAACCATCCACGTAGCTTCGGCTTTATGCCGGAACTCATGGATGGTTGTAGCTTAAATAAACATTTGTTTGTCGAACATTAGCACCTTGAATAAGCATTCCGACGCAATCGACAATATACTTGAATCGTATTCCGATGCAATCGGCAACCAATATACCCCTAACCACCTTTGCGGCACACGTAGCCAGACACACCCCACGACCCACATGTGGTCCACTTAAAGTGAATGTTATTCTATACATTATATATAATTATTGTGTTAAACTATTTGTTTAGATACAACTATGAAAACGAATTTTAAGAGCATCTCCATACTCGCACTGCTTGCAATGACGCTCGTAATGATGTCTTGCGGTGGCGAAAAGAAACGTAAGGACGGTAGAACCGACACCACTACGCAAGGTGAGATAAGCTTCGCGTGTGACGAGAGCTTCAGTCCGATAATCGATGAACTCGTAGAAGTCTATCACATGCAATGCCCGAACACTAAGCTCAAGCCTATCTACACCAACGAGATTGACGGCATCAACATGCTCCTTCAGCAGAAGACATGGCTCACGATCACCGCACGCAATTTCACTCCGAAGGAGTACACATACGTGAAGGACGGCTTGAATATGCTGCCTGAAGCAGTGCGTCTCGCCTACGACGGCATGGCACTCATCTGTAACAATCAGAACCTCGACTCATGTATCACTGTCAACGATATCAAGGCGATACTCTTAGGCAAGAAAACCAAGTGGAGCGAAGTGAACCCAGGCTCAAAACTCGGCGAGATTTGGGTGTGCTTCGACAATCGTAAGTCGAGTGCCGTGAACTACTGTTGCGACTCAATCCTCGGCGGAAAGCCAATCGACAGTCCGAACGTGTTCGCAGCAAAGGACAGTAAGGACGTTATCGACTACGTAGCATCCACCCCGAATGCCATCGGCGTTATCGGTAGCAACTGGCTCAACGACAAGCGCGACTCAACCAATACCACATGGAACAAGGCAATACGCGTAATGTCGGTATCGAAACTCGATAAAGCCACACCGTACAACTCGTGGAAGCCGTACCAGGCATGGCTCCTCAACGGACGCTATCCGTTCGTGCGCACAATATGGGCGTTGCTCAACGACCCGAAGCGCGGACTGCCTTGGGGCTTTGCCCACTTCATCGAGTCGCCGAAGGGTCAGCTCATCCTCTTTAAGGCAGGTCTGCTCCCCACACGTGGCGAGATAACCATACGCGACGTACAGGTACACAACCAATAGTTGTGCTGTGCTAATTAACGTAAACGTATGCTAATACGTACCCCACGCTTTAAACCAAGAGCGGTAGTCGTACGTCAATGAAATAAACAGAATATTAACATTCAAATTATACAGAACTATGAAAACAATGAAATACCTCGTAGCTGGACTGCTCCTCGCAGGCTTGTCAGTACCAGCAATGGCGCAGACATCACAGGCTGATATCGACGCCATCACAAAAGTGATTGTAGATGCTAAGGGCGACGCTATCGCTACTAAGGATCAGGTAAAGGCTTTCAAGAAGACTTACAAGAAGGACGCTACAGCTATCGCAGCTCTTGGTCGTGCTTTCCTTGAGGCTAAGAACTACCAGATGGCAGAAGAGATAGCTAACCTTGCAATCAAGGCTAACGGCAAGAGCGCTGAGGGCTACATCCTCCTCGGCGATATCGCTTCTGCACAGGACGACGGCGGTAAGGCTGCTGGCTACTATGAGCAGGGTACATACTATGAGCCGGCTAACCCGACATCATACGTAAGATATGCTACAGTGTACCAGAAGGTAGACCCAGACGGAGCTGTCGCTATGCTTGAGAAACTCCGCACTGTGAAGCCCGACTATCCTGTAGATGCTGCTGCAGGTCGTATGTACTCACGCAATGGTCAGTTGAAGTCGGCTATGTCTCACTACGACAAGGTGGCTGACCCGACAACCATCGAGGACTATATCCTCTTCGACTATGCTCTCACAGCGTACGCTCTTGAGGAGTACGACAAGGCAGTAAGCCTAGCGCAGAAGGGTATTCAGAAGTATCCTTACTACGGTTCATTCAACCGCGTTGTGCTCTACGCTTCTGACAAGCAGAAGAACTACCCAACAGCCGTTGAGTATGGTGACAAGCTTTTCGCTGCTACCGACACTGTTAAGTACACAGCAAACGACTACACCTACTACGCTGACGCTTTGCTGAACGTAGGTCGTATAGACGATGCTATCAAAGCTTACAAGCATATCCCAGAGGTTGCTCCTGAGAACAAGGAAGTGAACAAACTCATCTCTGATGCTTACCTCAAGGCAAAGAAGTTCGACGAGTCAGTAGCTGCTTACGAGGCATACCTCGCTGCTAAGGGTGAGGAGTGCACATACAAGGAGTATGACAACTTCGCTGACATCTATCTTGAGCAGTCAGAGGCTGCTGCCGACGAGGAGGGTAAGAAGGCTGCATTGCAGAAGGCAGCTGACATCTACGGCACTATCGCAGAGAAGTACGACTATGCTGCTGTTTACGCTCTCTTCAAGCAGGCTAACGTGTTCCACGCTATCAACCCTGATCTGAAGGTTGGCTTGGCTATGCCTTACTACAAGAAGCTTGCTGAGAAGATCGAGTCGCTGCCGGAGAAGACAGCTGCCGACTTGAAGAAGCTCGGCACTGCTTATCAGTATCTTGCTGTTCATTACATACAGAACGACCAGGTAGCCGACGCAAAGCAGTGGGCTGCTAAGCTGCTTGAGGTACGTCCTGATGATGAGACTGCAAAGCAGATTATGGAACTGAAGTAATGCTTATTAACTTTTACAAATATAAAAAGGTGAACCGTTGGTTCACCTTTTTTCATTTCGATGGCTACCAATGCACATATTCTGCGCCGGAGGATGGCACGCAAAAGTTAAAGCAGTTTTAGCTCTGACATCTATTCTAACAAAAGAAGCGCGCCCGAAACGAATGAACGTTTCGGGCGCGCCGTGTTTATTTAGCTTTTAATACTAAGCTGCTTGATTAGCACTGAGCGAGCTTGCCGTCAGAACCGAGCACCTCAGTGATCTTGTGCTTGTACATCTGCTCCATGAGGTCGCGTGCAGGACCGCAGTACTTACGTGGGTCGAACTCACCTGGTTTGTCGTGGAATACCTTACGAACAGCAGCGGTGAATGCGAGACGAGAGTCAGAGTCGATGTTGATCTTGCAAACTGCAGAAGTAGAAGCCTTGCGGAGCTGCTCCTCAGGAATACCAACAGCGTCAGGCAACTTGCCACCGTACTCGTTGATCATGTCAACATACTCCTGTGGTACAGAAGAAGAACCGTGGAGAACGATTGGGAAACCAGGAAGCTTCACCATAATCTCGTCGAGGATGTCGAATGCCAATGGAGGAGGAACGAGCTTGCCAGTCTTCGGGTCGCGTGTGCACTGCTCCGGTGTGAACTTGTAAGCACCGTGAGAAGTACCGATAGAGATAGCGAGTGAGTCAACGCCTGTGCGAGTTGTGAAGTCGATAACCTCCTCAGGCTTTGTATAGTGGCATACTTCAGAAGATACCTCATCCTCTACACCTGCCAATACACCGAGCTCGCCCTCTACAGTTACGTCGAACTGATGAGCGTAATCTACAACCTTCTTTGTAAGAGCGATGTTCTCCTCGTAAGGAAGTGAAGAACCGTCGATCATTACAGAAGAGAAGCCAAGGTCGATACAGCTCTTGCAAAGCTCGAAGCTGTCACCGTGGTCGAGGTGGAGAACGATCTCAGGATGCTCGCAGCCGAGCTCCTTAGCGTACTCTACAGCGCCCTCTGCCATGTAACGGAGAAGAGTCTCGTTAGCGTAAGCACGTGCACCCTTAGATACCTGGAGGATAACCGGTGACTTCAGCTCTGAAGAAGCCTTGATGATAGCCTGGAGCTGCTCGAGGTTGTTGAAGTTGAATGCAGGGATAGCGTAACCACCCTTGATGGCTCTTGCGAACATATCACGTGTGTTCACCAAGCCCAATTCTTTGTAGTTTACCATAATTGTTTATTGTTTTATGTATAAAAACGTTTGTTTCGTTGTCGGTCTGCCACATTATATAATAATGTATAGCTTTTTCCATTTGCAAAGTTAGCATTTTAATATGTAACGGCAAAAGTTATGCACGTTTTTTTTGCCTCGTATTGTCTTGTATCAATGCAAAAAGATGTTGCTAATCAGTTGGATTCGCTCTGTTTTTCAGTTGTTTTGATACGTAATCTTTAAAATAGCGTTTCATTATTTAAATCTTTGAAACATTTATTTGCTTGATTTTAATATTTTCCCTACATTTGCAATGAATATAAACTATTACATTTACAGCGAATAATAATCTACTGCATATATTAATTAAAACTTATTGAACATGGGAAAAGGTTTTTCTAAACAAAATTGGATGTGGGGTATCTTCGGAGTAGCCGCATGTTCCATGTTGTCGTTTTCCTCCTCGGCTTATGCAGGCACTGCTTTTGCCAATGCCACTGAGGTTCAGCAGCCGTTGCGCGGTAGCATTTCCGTACATGGTGTTGTGAAGGATCAGAACGGAGAGCCGATCATCGGAGCCTCGGTAAAACTGGTGGGCTATAAGGCTGCCACAGTAACAGATATAGATGGTAATTTTGCGCTTCAGGTGATGCCTGGAGGCACGCTTGAGATATCGTATGTAGGCTATACAACCAAGAACGTAAAGGTAGGAGCGAACAATCGCGACATCGCTGTTGTTCTCGAGGAGGACAGCAAGATGCTCAACGAAGTGGTGGCTATCGGCTACGGTACCGCTACCAAGAAGAAAGACCTCTCGGCAGCCGTTGGCGTTGTGAGCAATGTCGACGAGCTTGCAGTGCGTCCCGTCACCTCTACCGAGGGCATGTTGCAGGGTCAGCTGGCAGGCGTTACTGTGGCTGCCGATGGTGGCGACCCTACAGCCGCTCCTAACATCGTAATCCGTGGTCAAGGTTCGCAGAACGGCGACAACGTGCTGTGGGTTGTCGACGGAGTGCCGGGTGCACCGATTGCTTCGCTCAACGACATTGAGTCGATCGTAGTGTTGAAGGATGCCGCTTCGGCTGCTATCTACGGTGCGCAGTCGGGAGCAGGCGGCGTAGTGCTCGTTACCACCAAGAAGGCAAAGAAGGGTGCTACATCTGTGTCTTACGATGGTATGGTGGGTGTGCGTAACGCCACTAACCTGCCCAAACCGCTCAACGCTCAGCAAGAGATTGAGATGCGTAAGCGCTCGTTCGCAAACGCCGGACTCCCATTGCCCGACGGCTGGAACGTTGAGAAGAATCCTTGGATTGCAACAACCCGTACCAACTGGATGGACGAGGTGTTCCGCACCGCCTTCTACCAGCGCCACAATGTAGCCATTAGCACCGGTACCGACACCTTCACCAACCGCCTCTCGTTCGCTTACGACAACGACGAGGGCATCATGCGCTACACGTTCAACAAGAACCTCGCGCTGCACTATACGGGCAAGTATCAGATTAACAAGTGGGTGTCTATCAGCGAAGACTTCGTGTGGAAGAACACTGAGAGTCGCACTACCGCTACAAACGAGGGCTACACCGGACCGATTCTCTCGGCTATCTACATGCCGGCAAGTGCCACCGTTTACAGTCCGTTTACAAAGAGCGGCTTCGGCGGAACAACAACCGAGGATCCAAAGTACATCGCTACATATGGCAACAACTTCGCCGATGCCCATGGCGATGCTGTTAACCCAATCAACACCCTTTCATCGAAGAATATCTTCGACCGCACCAACGATGCCTGGTCAACCACATCGTTAGAGATAGCTAACGTAGTGCCGGGCTTGAAGTTCGTGAGCCGCTTCACATACAACCTGCAGTCGAACTTCTACAAAGGCTTCTCGCCACGTCGCGACGAAGTAGGTAAGCCCGACGGTAGCAACTCGCTCACCGAGAGCACCTACCGCACCGACCAGTGGAAGACGGAGAACACCCTTACATACGACAATACCTTCGGCAAGCACACCGTGGGCGCACTCTTCTCTACCACAGCCGACCACTTCAACGTGCGTGGTTTCGAGCTGAACGGCAAGACCTTCGCCGACGAGTCAGATTATCTGCAGTATATCGCTTACGCAGGTTCGGTGTCGGGCAAGGACTACCTCACAGGTCCTGATGCCAACGTGTCGCTCATCGGTCGTCTGGCTTACTCTTTCGACGACCGCTACTTCCTCACCGCTTCTTGGCGCCGCGACTACGCCGGTCGTCTGCCTAAGAGCAAGAACCACGGCGACTTCCCTGCAGTGACAGCCGGTTGGAAGATCTCTAACGAGGCGTTCTTCCCGAAGACCGACGTTGTGTCGCTCCTGAAGCTCCGCGCTTCTTGGGGTAGAGTAGGCAACCTCGGCTCTATCGGCTACAACTACCGCTCGGCAGTGCTCTCTAAGGACTCATGGCAGGAGCAGGCACAGTATGGCGTTGAGAAGAACCTGCTGTGGGACACATTCATCTACAACTCTATCGCTCTCAACAACAAGCTTACTTGGGAGACATCAGAACAGTTCGACCTCGGTATCGACCTCAATATGTTCAACGACCGCTTGGCTATGCAGTTCGACTGGTTCGAGAAGCGCACCTTCGACCTCATCCAGACCCAGTCGATGAACTGGCCAAGTTCTATCGGTCTCGACCCGATGCTCATCAATCAGGGCGAGGTACGCAACCGTGGTATAGAGCTTTCGCTCAACTGGAACGACCGCATCAACAAGGATTGGTCGTACTACGTTAGTGGCAACTTCGCTTGGCTCAAGAACTGGGTTAGCAATATCGGCGTGCGCGATGCCAACGGTAAGCCCGGCGTATGGACTGGCGACGGTTCGTTCCGCAATCTGCCTTACTGCTATCAGGATGCAGAGGGTCAGCCTCTCGGTTCGTTCTATCTCATAAAGAACGGTGGCATCTTCCAGAGCGACGCTGAAGCTGCAGCTTATGTAGACAAGGACGGCAATCGTATTCAGCCCAACGCAAAGGCAGGCGACTTGAAGTTCATCGACTACAACAACGACGGCAAGATTACCGATGCCGACCGCCAATATTGTGGTTCAGCCACACCGAAGTACACTTTCTCGTTCTCTGCCGGCTTCACATGGAAAGACCTCACCTTCTCTGCAATGCTTCAGGGCGTGGCAGGTGCCAAGGCTATGAACGTAGCCAAGTTTATGACACTTTCTGACGTGGAGGGCAACTTCAACCGCGACTCGCGCATCCTCGACGCATGGAGTGAGACAAACCGCGATTCGGACATTCCGCGCCTCTCAAAGAACGATCCGAACGGCAACTTCTCTACGCCTTCCGACTGGTATCTTGAGAACGCCTCTTACCTCCGCTTGAAGAACGTGACCGTGAGCTACGACCTCACCAACCTCATTCGCAAGAGTGCACACCTCAACTCGCGCAACAGTCGTCTGAGTGTTTACGTAAGTGGCGAGAACCTCTGCACCATCACTAACTACACTGGCATCGACCCAGAGTGTGGCGGATGGGACGCAATGAAGTATCCGGTGGCTCGCACATTCTCATTCGGTGTGAAACTTACTTACTAATACAACTAAAAAGCAATATCTATGAAAGCAAAATATATATTGGCAGCCGTTTTCTCTGCGGCACTGTTGAGTTCGTGTAGCGACTTCCTCGACGTACAGAAGGAGGGCGATCCGACGACGACGCAATATTTTACTAATGACAACCAGGCGATAGATGCCATCGATGCTCTCTATAGACCGATTCATCAGGAGGGCCTCTTCGGTCGCGAAATCTATTGGGAGCAAGGTGGTGCGTGCGACATCGTTTGGGGTCGTACGCGCAGCTACAACACCCTCGCCACGCTCCAGTACACAGGTGACGAGTCACCTCTTAAAGGTACATACGAGCGTTTGACAGGTGTTATCTCTCGCGCCAACTGGGTTGTGGAGCAGTTGCTGAATAAGGAGCATAAAACCGCTCTTACCGCTGTCGAGAAGCGCTCGCTTGGCGAGGCGTTCTTTATGCGTGCCTTCAGCCACTTCTATGTTGCTTACCGCTACGGCAACGACAAGCAGGGCGTACCGTTCGTACGCTACGAAGACTTCGCCGGCGGCTACGACAACTCTATTCCGAAGCAGCAGGCTACGGTAATAGACAACTACAAGATGATTATCGAAGACCTTGACAATGCCATCAAGTATCTGCCTAAGTTCGAGGAGTACGACCTTGACAACCGCGGACGTGCTCACAAGGCAGCCGCCGTTGCTTACAAGGCAAAGGTGTATGCTTACTGGGCTGCGTTCGACAAGTCGCAGTGGTCGAACGTCATCTCTATGGTCAACTCGTTGGAACAGGACTACGGCCGCGATCTCGCTCCGGAGTTCGCTGATGTCTTTTCTTCCGACTTCTCCAACTATTGGACCAAGGAGTACCTCTTCGGTATTGCAGGCACTGGTGGCGACACACCTGGTGGCTCTGAGTTCCCTGGCGTAATCCTTGAGAACAAGGGTTGGGGCATCTACAATGGTTGGGGTCAGATTAAACCCTCTTATGACATCTTCGAGGAGATGCTGAAGGACGGTGCCGGCAACGCCCGCATCACACGTTCGGTGCTTGAGTACGGACAGGAGTTCCAGTTCTTCGGCGAGACACGCAAGTTCTACTCTACCTCAGACGTTGAGTCGGGCTTCATGATCAACAAGTACATGGATCCGTTCAAGCACGAAGATGCAACGAAGGAATATGTAAGCTCTAACGGCGATTGGCCTACAGCGCGTGTGAATATGCCGCTTATCCGCTTTGCCGAGATGCTTCTGTTCCGTGCCGAGGCAAACCTTGCGCTCGGTCATGCCGACCTCGCTGCAAAGGATATCAATCACGTGCGCAACCGTTCGCACCTCACTCCGCTTTCGGGCAACGCCACATGGACTGACCTCTACCACGAGCGCCGTTGCGAACTCGCCTTCGAGTACAGCGACCACCTCTACGACCTCAAGCGTTGGTTCCACTCCGGCGATGCAGAAATCAAGGCACTTGCTCAGAAGGAGCTGAACGCTCACCCACGTGCACGCCACTATGCCGAGCGTAGCGACTGGAATAGCACCTTCGTCGTTGGTCCATATGCCGACTATCTGAACGAGGCTGACCCTGCTGTGAAGCCCGTTGCATACGACGACCACCTTATGGTCTTCCCGTATCCGTCAACAGAAATAACGAAGTCGGGTGGTGCGCTGCACCAGAACGACGGCTATTAAAAACTCATTAACCGACGGTTTCAAACACTCTTTAGCCGTCGGCTACTAATACTTATTACACAAAAAACTCCGCACAGCAGAATGTTTCGCTGTGCGGAGTTTTTTGCGTAATAACTTTACCTTTATTTAGCGTAAAGCATATCGTCAGGCAGTATGCGGCTACTGTTGTAGCGATCCGTAATCTTTATTTTAAGGCTCTGTCCCATGTAATCCTCGAAGTAGAGTACGCGCATCTCGTGAAAACCCTCGTCGAGTGCCACCTTTCCAGCCACGAACTCCTGGCTGTGCGAGCCGTCGTTGTCTATAATCTCCTTGCCGTCGATGAACAGTCGTGAGCCGTCGTCGGAAGCGATGTCGAAATAATAGACACCCTTCTTCGGAATCTTTATGTACGAGCGGAAGTCGTAGCCAAAGTGGTCCTCGCTTCGAGCCTCGGTAATGATGAAGTTGTTCAGCACGCCCTCCTTCATCTTCTTACCATTGTTGAAGATGTCGGCAGTCTTCTTGAACTTGCCTTCGTAGTAGGTGTAGTTCACGCCGTGCTTCTTCGGCTTCACGTTCACGGCAGGCAGGTACGGTCCCTCTTCGTCAATCGAGGTGATACCCGACGGATAATAGAAGGCGAATTCCTTGCCATGCGGCGTAGTCACCCACGAGTCGAAGCGTCTCTCGCCCTCGTACATCTCGATGACGCGACCACCGCGCACCAATCCGCCGTAAGCATCCGTACCCGTAACACGTCCGTAGGCGAGGCAGATACCCTTCTCCAGTCCTATGAACTCGTTGTCGTGGTCGTGACCGACGAACACGCCCATCACGTCTTTACACTCGGCGAACGAAGCGAACATGCCACTATTGATGTCAGCCGAACACACCTCGCCCTCGTCGCATCTGCCCCAAGTACCTTTGCGGTTCATCAGATTTTTGTATTCGGGCAGCGCGATGTGGAAGAACGCCAACGCAGGTAGCGGTTTGCTGCCGTTCATCGCCGTATAGCGTTTGCTCTGGTCGCGGTACCAGGCAATCTGCTCGAAGTGAATCCAGTCGTAGTGTCCCAGTTCGTCGGTCTCCGGATAGTTGTTCGAGTCGATGCAGTAGAGCAGCGACTTCACCTTGTCCTTCTCCTTGGAGCCATACACCGGAATGACGTACTGACCGTGCCCCGGTATGCCTTTCGGTCCGTGCGAACCTACGAAGTAAGCCGACTTCAGAAGCATGTCGAATATCTCCTGTTTGCTCATAAACTGCGGTTCGGCATCATGATTGCCCAACGTTACTGCGAACGGCATCTTCGCCTCTTCGAATATCTTTATGATAGCCTCCCAACCCTTCTTGGCAGGATTGGCTGTGACGACATCGCCCGTCAGTATAGCGATGTCGGGCTTCTCCTGATTGAGTACAGACAGGATGGTGTTGCGTGTAGTGTCGCATCCGGGCGATGTAGGGTCCCAGTGGATGTCGGTGAACTGCACCACCTTGAACTTGCCGTCCTTGAAGTGAAATTGGTGTTGAGCGAATGTCGTTCCCACAATAAGCAAGAAGAGCAATGTGAGTAATAGATTTTTATTCATTCCCTTTTTATGTTTTAACGAATTAATTCTGAATGTCGACCAAAGTAAATCTTCAGTACACTGCAAAAATATAGAAAAAAACGCAATTATGTCTCGCAATGTTAAGAAAACTTTCCTGTTCACAAAAATAATTCTTACCTTTGTCTACGACCTGACACAGTCGTGTTTGTATAGCAATCAATGAGCAATCTATAATAGAACAATATGAAAATAAAGAACGCATTAGTCATAGCAGCCCTCGCTCTCTGCGTGCAGAGCGCCAGCGCACAGTACAACATGCCCACCCAGACCTTCACATACGACAAGCCATACGCCGTTGAGAAGATCGCGACGCCGAAGGGCAAGAAGGTGAAGAACGTGATATTGATGATTGGCGACGGTATGAGCCTCATGCACGTCTACACCGCATGGACAGCCAACCGCGGCAAGTTGTGGCTTGAGAACGCCACCGCCACAGGTCTGTCGAAGACGTGGGCAGCCAACAAGCTCGTCACCGACTCCGGCTCGGGTGGCACATCGCTCGCTACGGGCGTAAAGACCAATTACCATGCCGTAGGCGTAGACACAGAAGGCAAACCTGTGCCCTCGCTCGTTGACGTAGCGAAGGAGCTTGGCAAGGATGCGGGCATCGCCGTCACATGCCGACTCTGGGATGCTACGCCCTGCGACTTCTGCTGCCATAACATCGACCGCGACAAGGAGGAAGAGCTCGTCGGCGACTATCCTGTAAGTGGTGTCGACTTCGTGTTCGGTGGTGGAGCGGAGAAGTTCACCAACCGCAAGGACGGACGCAACGTCTTCAGCGAGCTTACGCAGAAGGGTTATCACGTGTCGCGTTCGCTCGACGACTTCTTCGCATACGATAAGAACAGCCGTGTCTTCGCCGTGCCTTACGACAAGGATACTCCGCTGCCCGACGAGCGCGGTGACCTGCTCGCACGCGCGTCGATGAAGGGCATCGAACTGATGAACCGCAACAAGAAGGGCTTCTTCATGATGATCGAAGGCTCGCAGCTCGACGACTACGGCCACTTCAACCAGCTCGATATGCTCATGAAGGAGACACTCGACTTCGACCAGACCGTGGGTAAGGTGATGAAGTGGGCGGCAGAAGACGGCGAGACACTCGTCGTGGTAACAGCCGACCACGAGACGGGCGGACTTACGCTCGTCAACGGCGACAAGAACGAAGGACGCGTAGAGTGTTGCTTCTCTACACGCGACCACTCTGGTGCTATGGTTCCGGTTTACGCGTTCGGTCCTGGCGCAGAACACTTCACCGGCATCTTCGAGAACACCGACGTGTTCAAGCGCATCAAGCAGCTGCTCACATACGGAGTAATCAAGTAATATACAAATAAGATGAAGAAAGCGATATTAACCCTTACAGCCTCGCTCTTTGCGGTGCTTGCGCCGGCTCAGAACCTAATCTCTTCTGGCTCGCCGCTCTACAAGCTGCCTTACAAGAACACGTATGTAATGCAGACACTTGTGGCAGAGAACACGTTCCGTACGGCAAAGGTGGAGAAACCGAAGCCCGGCACCTTCGAACAGGCACGCAAGGTGTTGCCCTCGCCCTATTGGGAGGGACACCCGAAGGAGATAGAGATGTACTGGAAGGCGTGGCAGATAGGTCTGAAGAACGTCTGTCAGCCGCTCGACGACTCGGGCTTCGTCACCTCATACATCTCGCCCGCCTATAACGGCAACATCTTCATGTGGGACGATGCGTTCATCACGATGTTCTGCCGCTACGGCGACCGCTTCTTCCCGTTCCAGAAGACGCTCGATAACTTCTACGCTAAGCAACATCCCGACGGATTTATCTGTCGCGAGATACGCGCCGACGGCTCCGACTGCTTCGGTCGCTACGACCCCACATCTACCGGTCCGAACCTGCTGCCGTGGTCGGAGTGGCTTTACTACACGCAGTTCGGCGACGACAACCGTCTGAACAAGGTGTTCCCCGTGCTTGCCGCCTACTACAAGTGGCTCAAACTCAACCGCACATGGCGCAACGGTACCTACTGGAGCAGCGGATGGGGTACGGGCATGGACAACATGCCGCGCGTGCCCGAAGGCTATAATACCATCTACAGCAATGGTCACATGGTGTGGCTCGACGCCTGTCTGCAACAGATAATGGTGGCGAACATACTGCTGAAGATGGGCTTCTATCTTGAGCGCTGGCAGGAGATTGAGGAGTTTGAGGACGACATAAAGAACCTCTCGGCGTATATCAACAAGAACATGTGGAGCGAACGCGACGGCTTCCTCTACGACCAGTATGCCAACGACTCGCTCTCTGCGACGCAGGGTATCTATGCTTATTGGGCTTTGCATACCGATGTGCTGCCCAAGCAGCGCCTCGACCGCCTCGTGGAGCACCTCGACGACACTTGCAAGTTCAACCGCCCACACCGTGTGGCGTCGCTTGCTGCGGACAACCCGAAGTATAAGGCTAACGGACGCTACTGGGAAGGTGGCGTGTGGCCCGGCACCAACTATATGGTTGTGTCCGGACTCGTGGAGAAGGGCTACCGCCGACTGGCTCACGACATCGTGATGAACCATTACAACAATGTGCTGAAGGTGTACCGCAAGACGGGCACGTTCTGGGAGTATTACGCTCCGGAGGATGCTGCACCTGGCTTTATGGCTCGCAAGGACTTTGTGGGTTGGACCGGTTTGCCGCCAATCGCCGACCTTATCGAGTACATCTTCGGCATACGTGCCGACATACAGGACTCGCACGTAACGCTCGACGTGCAGCTGCTCGATGCTTACGGCATCGACCGCTATCCGCTCGGCGCCGACGGCAATATCTCGTTCAAGGTGGCTAAGCGCAACTCTGTCAACGAGAAGCCAAAAGTAACTATTAACACCAATATCCCGTTCAAGCTGACGCTCATCTGGGGCGATGGCGAGAGTGTGGAGAAGGAAGTAGCCGTAGGCAACAACGCAATCTGATTGCGTTGTTGCCTGCGGTGTTGAGATGGTGATGTGTTGAGATGGTGACATATGTAATGTTGATGTGTTCATCTCACCACCTCACCATCCCATCACCACCACAACATATCTCACCATCTTATCATCTCACCACCTCAACATCTCACTATGCTTACAAAAATGATATTCGCCACACTTCTGCTCTTTGTGCTCTCAGCCCTCAACGGCTATGCGTCTGAGAAGAAGCGAGAGGCAAACTGCACCGTCGTCATAGCAGCCGACCTGCATTTCGACCTGCCACCCGAGACCGACCAGTTTTACCATGTGCTCGCCATCAATGCGCTCGGCGACCAGCGTCGCATCGACGGAGTGATACTCGCCGGCGACCTCTTTGACAAGTCGCATCCGAAGATACTCGACCTATACCGGCAGCGTTGGGAGCGTGGACCAGGCTACCGACAGATCCACTACGACACTTATCCCACGTTCGGCAACCACGACATCTCGCCCGAAAGCGGCAGACCGGAGCAGAACCGCATTGGCATGGAGTTCAACCTCCATTACCTCGACTCTACGCTGCTCGACATGAAGCAGGCTGGACGCATCTTGAACATACACCGCTCGTCGCGTTCCTACTCGTTCGACATCGGCGGCGTCCACTTCGTGTGCGGACAGCTCGCTGCCGGCGACACCACCTACTGCGAGAGCAACATGCATTGGATTGCCGACGACCTGAAGAAGTACGCTTCAGACGGCAAGCCGGTGGTCTACGTGCAGCACTACGGCTTCGACGCGTGGGCATTGGAGTGGTGGACGGAGGAGCAGCGCACGCAGCTCTTCGACATCCTCGAACACTACAACCTCGCAGCCTTCTTCGTCGGTCACACCCACACCAAGTCGGTTCAGCACTATCGTGGCTACGACATCCATCAGGTGAATAACGCCTGGCGCGACGATGACGGCAACGCCTCGTTCGATGTGCTGCAAATAAAGGGCAAGCGTGTCACGGTGGAGACCTACGAGGTGCTCGACGGTAACGGCAACTTCAAGCGGTTGTGAGATATTGAGGTGTTGAGATGTTGAGATGTTGAGGTGTTGATATTACCCCACATATCTCACCACATCACCATCTCACCACATCACCACCTCACCATCATAAAAAAGACGATATATGAAGATACTATTGATAGGCGAGGCGAGCTTTCTTCACAACACCCTGAAGAAAGGACTCCTCGAGCGTGGACACCGCGTGCTCACTATGTCCGACGGCAACGGATGGCACGATGCTCCGCGCGATATTAACTTGCGCCGCGACGGGCGTTGGGGCAAGTTCGGAGGCTTGTGGGTGGTGTGGCAGTTGTTGCGCCATCTACCGCAACTGTGCGGCAACGACGTGGTGCAGATACACAACTATCAGTTCGTGCCGCTCATGTATCGCTGGAATACGCTGCTGCTGCGTTTCCTCAAGCTCACCAATCGCTGCGTAGTGAAAGGCTGCTTCGGCGACGACCCGCAGATATTCCGTCGCCAGGCGCAGGGCGTACCTGCCTATTCCGACACCTATTGGAGCGGACAACTGCAGAACACCGACCAGCATCGCGACCGCATCGCTGAAGTTGTTGAGCACGGTGCTGAGGCTTCGTGGCGTAAGACGACAGCCATGGCTGATGCCCTCGTGCCCTGTCTCTACGAGTATTGGCTCGACTACAACGAACCGCCTTACGCTGCCAAACTCCATTACATACCGCTGCCGATGGAGTGTGAAAAGATGGTGAGATGGTGTGATGGTGAGATGGTGAAATGGTGTAATGGTGAGATGGTGAGATGGTGTAATGGTGAGATGGTGAGATGTGTTGGTAATGTCACCACCTCACCATCTCACCCCAACAACTCTCAACTTGCACCCTCTCATCCCATCACTATCCTCATTGGTCTTCAGCCCAAGCGCGACTTCATGAAGGGTGCAATGAAGATAGCCATGTTCGTGGAGGAGGTGGCGCGTCGCCATCCCGGCAAGGTGCAGATTAAATACGTAGAAGGAGTGCCTTACGACGAGTATATGCGTCTGCTTGCTGAGGCGGACGTGCTCGTCGATCAATTATACAGCTACACCCCGTCGATGAACTCGCTCGCGGCAATGGCACGCGGAACGGTTGTCATAGGCGGAGGCGAAGAAGAATACTATGAGTTTATTGGCGAGGATACGCTGCGCCCGATCATCAACGTGCGCCCCGATGTGCCCGACGAGGAGAACATCGCGACGATTGAGCGTGCCCTCTTCACCGACGGAACGCTCGAAAGAATGGCGCAAGAGAGCATACAGTTTGTTCATAAGTATCACGACTACCGCCACGTAGCAGAGCTGTACGAACAATTATATCGCTCACTGCTTGCCAAAGGTTAAATGGTCAACAATGCCTAACCCACTATCCATTGTCGGTTGCTACGGCTTCTGCCAGTGACAAAAGGTATGTAGCGGTAGATTGTCCATGTAAGGATTGTAGAGACAATAAGTACAATAGCAAATGCTACGAACACCCTTACATGGCTATTGTTGTAATAGAAACCGACATGCGCAGCTAATTTGCTGACAAGAAGCGGCACACCACCACACAGGAAGTAATAAACGAGTGAGTGCTTTCCTATCCATTCGAGCATTCTACATGATGGAAGATTACGGAATAGTCCGAACATAGCGAGGCAACCAATTACTACGTTTGCTGCGAATACTACGTAGTTGCTGATGTTGATGTGCCATATAGTCAATGTTATGTCTGCCCGTACTACATAAATCTTTAAAAACACAAATGCCAATAGACACACCACTATCCACTTGATGTCGTTTCTTATGTTCGGCTCGTATTTATGATAAGCATAACCGATTAATAGAAATAGCATCGCCATCAGCGCATTGTCTATCTGCCAGAAACAATAGCTTGTGACAGTCGAGAGCCAAATAGATGCTATAAATGTAGTTGTGCACACCGCAAGCATCCATTTTATGTTTCCCTTTACTATTTTCAATGTGGAGATAAACAGTATTTCAGCGACAGTAAGTGCCGCCACAAACCACGAAGCCTGACCGGTCAATATATTTGTTGTTATACCTATAAGGTCTAACTCTCTGCCATTAGCTACGGCTTTTGGGATTGCCATTGCTGTTGTGAATATGAAATATGGTATGATCAGTGTTCGTAATATCGATTTCATCTTGTGTTTTACGCAAACTTCTCCGTTAGGTTTGTAGATGAAGTATCCTGATATGATGAAGAATAGGTACAACGCATCCGTTACATACAAGTCTGTGATTATTGCATTCTTACCAATATAATATGTCTCTGTATGATCATATAGTATTGCCACCATACAGAGTCCTCGTAGGTTGTCAAGCCAATGTATTCTGTTTTGCATTTCCGTTATTTACGTTTTGAGATAAATTTCAACAACTCTATCCACTTGCTGAACACGTTGTTTTTGAAATACTGTTTGCCCACTTCGAGAGCATTCTCTCCGTACGCCTTGCGCATATCCTCCGAACTCATCATTGTGCAGAGTGCCTCACTGAACGCTTTGCAGTCGTCCTGCTCCACGATGATGCCGTTGACGCCGTTCTGCACAATATCAGCCGCACCGAACTTAAAGTTGAACACAACAGAAGGCAGACCGCATGCCTGCGCCTCGATGAGTGTCATCGGCTGACCCTCATAGCGCGACGACATGATGTGCAGACTGTATTCTGGGTAGACATCCATTATGTTGTTGGAGCGTCCGCAGAGTGTGATATAGTCGTTCAGACACAGCTGGTCTATTTGTTCTTGCAGCTTGTTGTGGAGCGACCCCACACCGTATATGTCCAGGTGCCAGTCGGGATGCTGTTCAGCCACTCGTTTCCAGCAGTCGATGAGCATATCGAACCCCTTCTGATTCTCCAGTCTGCCCACAGCTATCGCCTTCTTCCGACCATAGTCTGCCACGCTGCGTTTCGGTTGCTCAATGAAGTTGGGTATAAGTTGCACGTTCCTGCCGTCTCCGAAAGCGTGCATATCGCCCTTCGTGAGGCAGATAACGGCATCGGCGCTGCGCTTCGTGAGCCAGAACAACTGCTGGTACGGATTGAACGGACGCGCAAGATGCGACTCGTACACACGCTTTGCCTTCGTGCGACAGAACGGAAGAAGCAGTGCGCCGAGCGTTGTGGTGAAGAAGATGATATCGGGGTTAAGCTGCTTCACAGCCTTGTTGAGTCGGCTTGCAGCACGTGCGAGCGTCGCCAACCTACTTGCGAGTGTCGCAATGCGTCTGTGGCTTTTCGTGGCGAACGGCACGTTGAGTCTCACGAACCCTATGCTCTTGTCAAGACTATACAGCACGGGTCGCTCGTCCTTGTACACAGACACTATCGTCACATCGTGCCCGTACTTCGTTGAAAGCTCGTTGGCCTTCAGCGAGACAATGCGTTCTACACCGCCGTTCTCGGCGAAATCCTCAACAATATATACTATCTTCATAATCTTATCGGCTTAATGTTTTGAACAAACGGCACGTCATTCGCAGACCGATCGTGTCTACGAGCAGCGCCTTCAGCGAGTCTTTCCACGTGGCGTAACCCCATATGGCAATGCGTTGAGGCTTCAGAAGTATGGTTTCTGTGCGGCGGAATGTGTATAGCTGCGCCGTCAGCATGTCCATGTACAGGCGGTGCCAGCGCCGTCTGCGCGTGTCGATACCCAGCTCTCTTACGAGTGTCAGCTGTGCTTCGAGCAGCGATGTCAGTCCGTTTGCCTTGTCCTTCGCCGCTATGCCCTCCGTATTGTAGTGGTAGATGTAACGTCCGTGGTTGACGGTAGCTATGCACGGGTGCTGCTTTATCAGTAGGATGTGTGTGAGCATATCCTCAAACTTCTTTCCAATCGGGAACCTTACGTTGTTGAACAGTTCGCGCTTGAATATCTTGTTGCAAACCCAGCAGTGCTCCGTACCCTTGTAGGCGAGCCAGTCGAGCGCATCGTCGAAGACATGTTCGCCAGGACAGAACAGCGTTTCGTCGGGCAAACCAGGCTTCTGCAGCATTGTGAATTCGATGATGTCGTATTCGGCATGTTTGGCGAGCGCATCGAGCAGCGGCGCATACGTATCAGCCGCCACCTCGTCGTCGCTGTCCACGAACGTTACGTATCTGCCCACGGCATGTTGCAGTCCGAAGTTGCGTGCGTCGGAGAGTCCGCCGTTCGGTTTGTGGAAGCTGCGTATGTTGGCGTGCTTTGCCGCGTATTCGTCAGCTATTCGTCCGCTCTCGTCGGTCGAACCGTCGTCGACGAGCAGCAGTTCGCAGTCGCTGATGCGCTGCGCAAGCACGCTGTCTACGCATCGGCGCAGCGAGTCTGCCACATTATATATAGGTATTATTATGCTCAGAGTCATGGATTACGTTTTTTCTGTTGCGTATTGAGATAAGGTTATCTTATTCCGGTTTTCAGTTTGACGATATTCTTAAGCGTGTGCCAACGGAACGAAAGTTTCTGCCAAAACGAGTAATTGCTTCCCTTGCCGTTGCACGATGTAGCCGCGTCGTGTCGGCGGAACAGCAGCAGTCGGTCGTCGATGAAGTGCAACGAACCGCAGAACGCTGCCACGTTGCCGATCCAGATGTCGTGCATCGGGATGTCGGTAGGGAAGGGCAGTGCCTTGCTCAGCACCTCACGCTTGAACGCCATGCAACAGCCCGTATAGCCATTGCGCCAAAGAAGATTCGAGAGCCGTCCACGCCTTACGTGCATCAGCTGGAAGAGCGACTCGCTTGTTGTGTTCAGAAGGCTGTCCGTAACCCTCGCGTCGCTCACCACGCAGTCGCACATCTGCAGTTCCTCCACACATCTTCTCACCTTGCCCTCAAGCCATACGTCGTCCTGGTCTGCAAGAAAAATGTATTTGCCTTTGGCATTGCGCAGTGCCCACTCGAAGTTGAGCGTAGGCGAGTGGCGTTGCGGTCCGTCGACGATGCGTATTCGGCGGTCGTTGAAGCTGCGCACTATGTCTAAGGTTCCGTCCGTAGACCCGTCGTCGCTCACCACCACTTCGTCCTCGGCTGAGAGTTGCTTGAGTATCGATGCCAACTGCTCGGCTATGTATCTTGCGCCGTTGTATGTAGCGATGCAAATAGAAATCATATACATCGTGAGTTAGTTGATGATGGCTATCTTGCACACAGTGCCTTTGCTACCGTCTTCTGTGGCTGTCTCCACCATGTAGATGCCGCTCGCCACGCGCTTGCCCTTCAGGTCGCAGCCATTCCAGCGGTACGAACCGCCAGTGCTTCTGCCTTGGTTGACGAGAGTGCCGTTGGTTGTGACAATCTTCACGTCGGCGTTATAGCTCAGTCCGACGATGGTTATGTCGCCTGTGTAGTCGGGCGTAACGGGGTTAGGGTAGGCATACACGTTGTCCTTCGTCATCTTCTCGTTCGGGGTGGTGGCATCGCTTTGATAAGAGCACAGACCTTTGTCGGTGGCAAAATATACTGTGCTTGAGTTAGGGTCGACAAGTACGTAGTGTACCGTGTTCGACAGCAGTGGCGAGTTGTCGGTGGTGAAGTGCTCGACCTGCGTGTTGCAGTCGTCGCTGATGAGGAACACGCCGCTTGATGTGGCTATCCACTTGCGGTTGCCGCCGTCGACGGCGATGCAGCGTGTCTCGACGTTAGAGAGCAGATAGTCGGCGAGGTTCGTTCCGTCGTTGCGTGGTACCTTGTGTTGTGTCACCCAACCGCCACCATTCTTCACGTCGTTCGGGGTGAGGTATAATGGGCCTGCCGATGAAGCAAGCCAGATGTTGCCGTTCTTGTCTTCTGTTACATGAAACAGGTAGTAGGGCTTGATTGTTGCATAGTCCTCGTTGGTGAATGTTGGTCCGCCTGCGTCGTACAGCTTGTTATTCTTGTAGTCGTAGGCAAAGAGTTTCGTCTCCTCCCAGTAGCTGTTCACGAACCACATGTAGCCGTATGTCGGACTCAGGAACAGCTCCTTCACATCCCAAGCTTTGTCCTTCGTCAATCCGATGTTGTTCATCACGCTCCACTCGCCGTCCTTGCCGAGCATTTTCAGCGGATTTGTAATCTGACTGTTCAGCACCCACAGATTGCCCGTAGGGTCGTACTTCACGCCGGTTGCCATGACATAGTTCTTGCTCTTGTCGGCTGTAGCCGACTCGAGCGGACTATTGTCGCGGTTGTAGCACTTCACGAACTTGCCGTCCTGAAACTCGTACAGCCCGCTCTTGGCACCAACCATCACGTGTCCTTCTTTCAGTGGGTCGAAGTCCATGCACAGATAGTCGACGTTCTTATGTCCGAGTTGTGCTTCTGTAGGTTGCTCATAGTGTCCCCACGTCGTGCCGTCCCAAACATGCACCTCACCAGGCAGATTGCCGTTTGTTTCCTGACTGAAAAGTCCGCCCACGGCATATATCTTTCCGTTGTGATTGTAGAGTCGGTAGAAGTTGTTCGATGCCGGACCTTCGGGCAGTACACCTTCTGTTTTGTATGTGCGTTTGCCATCGGCATCTATGGTGTAATACGTCAGTTTGCCGTCGGCAGTCTTTGTCCACCAGAGGTTTGTCTGTTTGTCTTGTACGTTTGTGCGATTCTCGCGCAACGTCGTAAATCCGTCCTCGCGCACCCAGCGGCTCTTGTCGAGCAGGTTGTCGGTGAGCTTGCAGCGCAGGCGTCCGCGCTCCTTCGACTCGGCGTAGAGGTACCCGTTCTTCACGTACGTGTAGCTCACGTCGGTGTCGAGTTGGTATGTGTCCATGATGGCACCGTCGCGCGTGTTCAACTTCACCACGCCGAATGCCGTAGCGAGATAGGCGTATGGACCGTCGAAGTCGATGTGGTTGATGGTCTTGTTGTCTGTCATCGACTTTCTGTAGAGGTCGGGCACGTTGATAACGTCGCCATTGGCAGACAGCAGATCGATGTTCGAGTTTGTGTAGACCACAACCAATCGCTTTGCAACTTTCGACCATCCGATGTGGCTCACCTCTACGTCTGACATTACGCCTGCTTTGTCGTACGTTTGCACATCTCCGTCCGTGATGTTGTAGGAGAACACTGCCCCCGAGGCGAGCACAAAACATATGTTGCCGACAGGCTCAATCTCGGTTATGTTGCTGTAACTGGGATAGATTGTCCAGCGGTCTTTTGCGCTGTCAGCCCACGCCGTGAGCGTAGCCATTAGTAATATAGCGAGCGAAATTATTGCTTTCATGTGTTTAATTGTTTATAATAAACAACGTATGTGCGCGTTGTTTATTGTGTATTTCGGCTGAAATTGCTAACTTTGCAATGACGAAGTATATTATAGACATTATCTACAATAACTAAAACAAACAAATATGAGCAAGAGAAAACTATTCACCGCCGTGCTCGCACTCGCTTCCGTGTGTGCAGGCACTGCCAAGACCTACGAGCCAGTTGACTACGTCAGCACGCTTGTCGGATCGGAGTCGAAGCACTCGCTTTCTACGGGTAATACCTATCCGGCTGTGGCTATGCCGTGGGGTATGAACTTCTGGACTCCGCAGACAGGAAAGATGGGCGACGGCTGGACATACACCTATTCTGCCGACAAGCTGCGCGGTTTCAAGCAGACCCACCAACCGAGTCCGTGGATTAACGACTACGGTCAGTTTGCCGTTATGCCTGAGGTCGGCGCACCCGTGTTCGACGAGGAGAAGCGTGCGTCGTGGTTCTCGCACAAGGCAGAGGTGGCTACACCTTATTACTATCGTGCGTATCTTGCCGACTACGATATCGTCACCGAGATTGCGCCCACGGAGCGTGCTGCCATCATGCGCGTTACGTATCCCGAAGCAGAGCAGGCGAGCTTCGTAGTGGATGCCTATGACGATGGTTCATATGTGAAGGTGCTGCCCGAGCAGAATATGGTTGTGGGCTATACTACAAAGAACAACGGCGGCGTGCCCGAAAACTTCAAGAACTACTTCGTTCTGAAGTTCGACCGTCCGTTCGCATATACATCCGTAGTTGTGAACGGTGAGATAAAGAGTGGCGAGCTGGTGAGCCAGTGCAACCACGCCGGTGCCATCGTAGGCTTCAAGACAAAGCGCGGCGAGCAGCTCAACGTGCGCATCGCCTCGTCGTTCATCTCTGAGGAGCAGGCTGTAGAGAACCTCAAGGAACTTGGCAACGACGATTTCGACGCTGTGAAGGCTCGCGGACGCAAGACATGGAACGACGTGCTGGGCAAGATAGAGGTGAAGTCGCAGGACATCGACCACCTCCGCACGTTCTATTCGTGCCTCTACCGCTCGGTGCTCTTCCCACGCTCGTTCTACGAGAAGAATGTGCAGGGCGAAATAGTTCACTATTCGCCGTACAACGGCGAGGTGCTGCCCGGCTATATGTTCACCGACACCGGCTTCTGGGATACCTTCCGCTGTCTCTTCCCGCTGCTCAACGTGATGTATCCGTCGATGAACGAGAAGATGCAGGCTGGCTTGGTGAACGCATACAAGGAGAGCGGCTTCCTGCCCGAGTGGGCTTCGCCGGGTCATCGCGGCTGCATGGTGGGCAACAATTCGGCGTCTATCGTGGCTGATGCTTACCTCTGCGGACTGAAGAACTACGACGCAGAGAAGCTTTGGGAGGCTGTGGTGCATGGCACAAAGGCTGTTCACCCGACGGTTTCGTCTACAGGCCGTCTCGGCTACGAATACTACAACAAGCTGGGCTACGTGCCTTACGACGTGAAGATAAACGAGAACGTGGCTCGCACACTCGAGTACGCTTACGACGACTGGTGTATATATCAGTTCGGCAAGCAGCTGGGCAAGTCGAAGAAGGAGCTTGAGCCGTTCCGCAAGCGTGCGTTCAACTATCGCAACGTGTTCGACAAGGAGACCAACCTCATGCGCGGTCGTCTGAAGAACGGCGAGTTCCAGAAGCCGTTCTCTCCGCTGAAGTGGGGTGACGCCTTCACCGAGGGCAACGCTTGGCACTACACATGGTCGGTGTTCCACGACCCGCAGGGACTTATCGACCTTATGGGTGGCAAGCAGGTGTTCAACCAGATGCTCGACTCGGTGTTCAACGTGCCGCCATTGTTCGACGACAGCTACTACGGTGCTGTTATCCACGAGATTCGCGAGATGCAGATTATGAATATGGGCAACTACGCTCACGGCAACCAACCCGTACAGCACATGATTTACCTCTATGGCTACTCGGGCGAGCCGTGGAAGACGCAGTACTGGATTCGCCAGACTATGGATCGCATGTACAACGCCAACCCCGACGGCTACTGCGGCGACGAGGACAACGGACAGACCTCTGCGTGGTATGTGTTCTCGGCAATGGGCTTCTACCCGGTATGCCCAGGCTCGGGCGAATATGTGCTCGGTGCTCCGCGCTTCGACGAGATGACGCTTCATCTCGAGAACGGCAAGAGCGTAAGCATCAAGGCACGCAACAACGAGGACGAGAACTGCTACGTGAAGGCGCTGCAGCTCAACGGCACTCCGTACACCAAGAACTACGTTACGCGCACCGACCTTATGAACGGTGCACAGTTCGTCTACGACATGGCTTCGGAGCCTAACAAGCAGCGCGGCACGGCTGAGAGCGATGCTCCGTACTCGTTCTCGAAAGTGAAGAAATAATTTTTTTTCGCTTCAATTTACGGTTGTCTGTAGAATGTATGGTTGCTGAAAAAATCTACCATATCTTCCAGAACCGCCGTAACCTTCATATTATAAACCATTTAAAGGCTGGTAGATTTCCTCGAAAACGGGAAATCTACCAGCCTTTCTTCCATCTATCTTCCAGTCGTTTTCCTGCTTTTTCGTAATTTTCAACTCTCAACTCTCAATTCTCTTTTTGTGCTTGCTCATTTCGCCATTTTTTAGTAATTTTGCACTCCGTTTGCCGCAATTCCTGGCAGACAGCACCCGAAAAGATTAAAGGATAACATTGTAAAGTATATATGACAAGCAGTAAAAACACACACGCCTCATCCGCTTGGACTGAGGTCGAATACTCGACTCGCTGCATGAACCCCTACATCAGCAGTCCGATCTACGTACCCGAAGAAACATCTTATTTTCTATGCCGCGCTGACGGCACACGCCAGCAGTGCCGCCTCTCGTTTGTGGTGTTCCGCGCCGACGGAGCCGATGCCGACGATTGGGAGGACGACCCGATGGTGGGCAGTCTTGACATTTGCGTGCTTGGCGACGGCGATGAGGAGGTGCAGCCGGTAGAGGCGGTGTATCTCGGCATTTCGCCCGACCGCTTCCTCTCTGTAGTGCGCGAGGACGAGCAGGAGATTGTTTTCGACTTCACATGGCGACAGGGCACCATAGAAATCGACCGTGCGCAGGAGACCGACGAGGGCTTCGTTGTGCGTAAGGACGACTTCGGCGACGATGGCGTCAGCTGCCGACTCACTCCGCGCAAGGGCAATCCGTTCACGCTGCGCCTGCAGATACCATACGTAGGCTTCTCGCTCCTCGATGCCGACGGCAACAAACTCTCGGGTGACCTTGAGATAGCGCACAGTGACATCCACAACTACTCGTACGCTTTCGTGGGCGACCACTCTAACGACCGCTTCCAGATAGCACTCGACGAGGGTAAACTCAACTATATGTGCGTGCTCAACGACGACAACCGACTCTCGGTGCGCGATATGCGCAACCGCATGGCTCTCGTGAAGGAAATCGACCTGCAAGGCTCGCTCAGCGACCTGCTCATGGGTGCTCACTCGGTGCTCGTGAAGAACAAGATGATGCGCTGGCGCATCGCTCTCACTGGCGACGAGGTGGAGGGTGCAGACGCTGTAGAGCTTACGGGCGTGGCTCTCGCGCGCTTCGCCTTCGAGCAGTTCAGTGCCGAGGAGAGCGTAGACGAGGACATGCTTGCGCAGCGACTCATGCACATGGAGCAGCACCTCGGCTTTCAGTGGTATTGGCTTGGTGATGCCGACTGGAGCCACGAGAACCTCGACGGACTCATTGACATGGACGGTCTCGATGCCGACCCCGAGAAGATGATGCGCCAGGCGCTGCTCTTCAATCGCTACGAGGCTTTCATGCAGCGTCTCGCAGCCTTCTCCTACATCTCGCAGAAACCAATTCAGGGCGACCAACTCCAGGCGCGCAACAACAAACGCAAGATAGCACGCTGCGTGCGCCACATATTGGCTCATCGTGCAGGCGAAGCTAACATCTGGGAACTCGACGACGAGGCTCGCCGCGAGATAATCCACTTCCACAACACGTTCCACCGCGAGTTTGCTGCTGCCTTGGAAGCATAGAATAGCAAGACTTTGCATTTGCTGATTTCGCGTAGCTACTGGCTCGCGCACCTTTATATCTTATTATGTTATTGCCACGCTGCGACAACGATGTTGCCGTAGCGTGGCAATGTTGTTATAGTAGCGTGGCAACATTGTTTTAGTAGCGTGGCAATATTGTTTTAGTAGCGTGGCAACATTTTTTAAGCAATAAAGCTGTTGTCAGTTAATTTTTTGAACGACCCAAGGGAGTGACAAACTTCTTTAATACCATTAACTTCTGAGCTTGCGAAAGTTCAATTAATCAACAAGTTCCCTAAGAAAAGTGTGGTGTTTGTGCGAAAGTTCCCCAAGAAAAGTGTGGTGTTTGTGTGAAAGTTCCCCAAGAAAAGTGTAGTGTTTGTGTGAAAGTTCCCCTAGAAAAGTGTGGTGAATGCTTGTAAGTTCGCCGAGAAAAGTGTATCTTTGCATTGTAAGTGTCAGTAAATTAGTAAATTAAGTAATTATGGAGCGTAGCATATATTCGAGCTTGAAAAAATGGAAAGAATCGCCAACCCGTAAACCGCTGATATTACAAGGCGCACGTCAGGTAGGAAAGACCTATATATTGAAAGAATTCGGAGCACGCGAATACTCGGAAGTGGTCTATATCAACTGCGACGATAACAACGATATGCAGAATATGTTCGTCGACTATGATGTAGATCGTATCATACGCAGTATGAGTGCAATCTCCGGCGTCTCTATAAAGCCCTCAACCACACTTCTTATTCTTGACGAGATACAGGAAGTGGAGCGTGGACTTGCCTCGTTGAAGTATTTTTGTGAGAAAGCACCCGAATATCATGTTGCTGTAGCTGGTTCGCTTCTTGGTATAACCCTGCACGAGGGCACATCGTTTCCCGTTGGCAAGGTGGATATGTTATACATGTATCCAATGGATTTTGAGGAATTTCTGTTGGCTATGGGCAAGGAGCAGCTCGTAGAATTGCTGCGCAATAACAGTTGGGCGGCTCTGACACCATTGCGAGGTATGCTGACCGAACTGTTGCGTCAGTATTATTTCGTAGGTGGAATGCCTGAGGCTGTGAAGACATACGTAGAGCGTGGGGATATATGGGAGGTGCGTTCCATCCATTCGAAGATAATAGATGCCTATCGCAACGATATGTCGAAACACGTGCCCAAGCAGCAGGTGCAGCGCATAAACATGGTGTGGAACTCTATACCGTCGCAGTTGGCTCGCGACAACAAGAAGTTTATCTACGGGGCGTTGCGCAAGGGCGCACGTGCCAACGATTTTGAGATAGCAATACAGTGGCTTGTCGATTCGGGTTTGGTGCATAAGGTGCATCGCATAAGCAAACCGGTTGTGCCGTTGAAGTTTTATGAAGACATGGCTTCGTTCAAGCTCTTTCTGCTCGACTGCGGACTGCTTGGTGCTTTGTCTGAAACACCTCCCGAGCAGATACTCATCGGCGACAATGTGTTTGAAGAGTACAAAGGCGCTTTCACAGAGAACTATGTCCTGCAACAATTAAAGTCGTTGCCGCGCACCTTCGTCTATTATTACAGTAATGACAATTCGACATTGGAGATTGACTTCGTTGTTCAACACGAAGCGCATGTAATCCCGATAGAAGTGAAGGCTGAGGAAAATCTCAGGGCTAAGTCGTTGCGCCAGTTCGTCACAGACAATGCAGGTCTGCACGGCGTGCGCTTCTCTATGTCCGACTATCGTGAGCAGGATTGGCTGACAAATGTGCCACTGTGGGCTGTAAGGTGGGCGTTTTAAGGTGTAGGTTATCTGCGAAGGCATACATAAACTAAAAATATATTAATCAAAATGTAGGTTAATTAAGTATTATGTTGTACCTTTGTGTATTGCGCCTTAGACAGAAGTTTGAAGATTAAAACCTATTAAAATCACGCACTATGGATATAAAAGAATTTGCTCAAGAGTTCCAGGAGAACGTAAAAATTGCAGCAGAAATGGGAAATACCGATTTTGACACGGAAGTCGCAAAAGGAATTCTTGAATATATGGAGGACAATGGTGAGGTAAATGCGCCAGAGATATGTACGTTTCAGAAAACGCGCACAAGAATAACTGCGTACGATTACAATGACGAAGCCGAGTCGCTTGATCTATTTTATCTTATAAAGTCGGACACGGTTCTTGGTAAGGTAAACAACAATAAGGTGCAGCAAGGTTTTAATTACCTGATGTCCTTCTATCGTGAGGCGATGAATGGTACATTATTGCGCACAGTAACCATAGAAAACACCGATGAAATTGCAGAGGTAGCAAAGTTGGTGCAAAGCACGAAAGGCTCAATCAGCCAGTTGCGTATCTATGTTATCACCAATGGTCTGACCGACCCTGCTTGTGTCCCTTCGTCCGTTGAATCGAGTGATGATGATTTTATTATCGAGTATAATGTGTGGGATATGAAGCGAGTATATCAGCAACACAATATACGTAGTGGTAAAGAAAAGGTAGAGATTGATTTTCCGATAGAGTATAACACCAAGTTACAGTGCTTGAAAATGAGCGATGAGAATCCGTTTGTAGATGCTTACATGGCTGTCATTTCTGGTGTAACATTGGCTAAGATATACAAGAAGTACCAGCAAGTGTTGTTGGAGAAAAACGTGCGTACATTCTTGCAGTTCAAGGGTAAGGTGAACAAGGGAATCCGCAAGACGTTGCGTGAAGAACCAGATATGTTCTTTTCTTACAACAATGGTATATCCAGTACCGCAACAGAAATTGAAACAAAAAAGTCAGAAGGCACTCTTTACATTACCAAACTGTACGATTGGCAAATTGTGAATGGAGGTCAGACTACGGCATCAATCGCAGCTTCACTTAATGATAGGGATGTTGACTTGTCCAAAGTTTTCGTTCCAGTTAAAATCAGTGTAATACGAAATGCTGATGATTCTGATATGATTGTAAGAGCTATCTCCACAACCGCCAATAGTCAGACATCTATTAAAAATTCAGATTTCTCCGCGAATGATCCATACTTGATTGACTTAGAAAAATTTAGCCGTTCTGAATGGGTGCCTAATGATAGTAACAGACCTTATTGTAAGTGGTACTTTGAGCGCACCCGTGGTCAATACATTGACCAGCTGGCGCAATTGAATGGCTATAATGAGAAGTCGTTTAAGATAGAATATCCGAAGAGTCAGAAAATAACCAAAACGGATATTGCGAAATACGAGGCATCATGGAATCTCCATCCATATAACGTATGTCAGGGCGCAGAGAAAAATTATGCTCTCTTTGTTGCAGACATAAAGAGAGAACGTCCAATGGTGACCGCTAATTATTATAGGCAAATAATAGCTAAAGGTATTCTGTTTAGCACCATTGATTCTATTGTGTCGTCTAAAAAATTAGGTGGATACAAGGCAAATATGAATGCTTACTTAATGTCATCTATATCTTTCCTGGCAGGTCAAAAACTTGATTTTGCATACATTTGGAAATATCAAAGAGTACAACAAGAAGTCATAGATAAGGTAGAGGAACTTATCCCATTAGTTTGGGGACATATAACAGGCAATGATATTGCAGGGAAGCAATTTACTGATGTTGGTCCGTGGACTAAGAAACCAGAATGTTGGCATCGCTTGAAGCTAAAACTAGGCGACTTTGACAAGTTTGATGCTGAACTTCTTCAGAAAGAAATCAACGATGACGGCTCTTATCTTAATGAAGAACAGCAAAATTGTATTCAAGAAGCAGAATCCGTAGAAGCAAATTATTGGTTTAGTCTTGCAAATTGGGCAAAGAAGAATGATTATCTTACGCCATTAGATCGTAAAAATGCTTTTAACTATGGTACGATACGCTCGCGTAACAGGTCGTTTAAAACTTTGAAACAAGCCCAAATAGCGTTAAAGCTAATAGAAAAAGCTAAAGAGCTTGGGTATAAAGGGTAATTCACAATTTTGATGAAGACAAGTAAATATGAAGAAAGAAGAGATAGAATTGCTGTTTGCTCAATTTGAACAAGCTGCTTGTATTCTTAATGATATAGAATGTTGGAGCGCAAGAGATTTATGCTCGTTATTAGGGTATAAATTATGGCAGAATTTTACGAAAGTGATAGACAAAGCCAAAGAATCGTGTTTAAATGTTGGACTAAATGTAGAAGACCATTTTATTGACATCAATAAAATGGTTGTTATTGGATCTGGTGCTGAGCGTCAGATAGATGACGTTATGTTTACTCGCTATGCTTGCTATCTTGTCGCTCAAAATGGAGATCCTCGCAAATCGCAAATAGCATTTGCCCAAACTTATTTTGCTGTACAGACGCGTAGGGCAGAACTTATTGAGCAGCGCTTGATAGAAGTCGAAAGAGTTAAGGCTCGCGCAAAATTGCAGGAAACAGAGCGTAAACTGTCAGGGGTGCTTTATGAACGTGGAGTAAATGATAGAAGTTTTGCCGTAATACGTTCCAAGGGAGACCAAGCTCTGTTTCGTTTAAATACAGCAATACTGAAACAGCGAATGGGTATACCCGAAAAGCGACCTTTGGCAGATTTTCTTCCAACCATCAGCATTAAGGCGAAAGACTTTGCTGCAGAAATGACAAGTGTAAATGTGCAGACTAAAGATTTGCATGGAGAGAACAGAATCAGCCAGGAGCATATTGCTAATAATACCGCTGTTCGAGACATGCTTGTGACGCGTGGTATTATTCCAGAGAACTTGCCCGTGGCAGAAGATGTAAAGAAGGTGGAACGTCGACTGGTTAGTGAAGAAAAAAGAGCAATGGCGAATAAAAAAAAGAAATCATAATGGTATGATTAATATAAAACTATATGGAAGAAGTAAAGCGAGGTAGAGCGAAGAAAAAACTCTTAAGAGTAACCTTCCCTAATGGTAAAGTTCTTTGTTATAAAAACACTACCGACACAATGATAGCCACATTGCAAGAGTTGGGCGATGATGTTATAGCCAATATAAAACTTGAGCTGTGCCACCTGCCATTGTTGTCAAAAGAAAAATATCCAAAATACAAGGAATGGATGAAACCAGTTTGCAATGGTTGGTATCTCAATACACAATCAAACTCAGACTCAAAATACTTGCAGTTAAATGCAATAAATGAGCAATTGTCTTTAGGTTTAACCGTAGAGTTAGGTGATGATTTTGAAACTCAAGACAACCCTAACAAAGAAAGGCGCACTAAAACTAAAGACAAATTGTTGGTAAAATTTCCTGATGGACAATATTTTGCCAATAATTCAGCAACGGATACCTTCCTTGAAGTAATATGGGAAATAGGTGTAGATAAAATCAAGCAAAAAGAAATGTCTTGGTGTGGCAAGCCACTGATAACAACATCAAAGATGTTTAACGGGCAAGTACAGATTGACAATAAGCGATGGATTATTGTGCCCAACACAACCAAAGATAAAGTAAAACTGCTTAGAGTTATCGGTGCGATATTGCGTATTAATATGGAAATCACCTCAATCTAAATGGATTTCTCAAAAGTCTTCCAAGATAATATCAAACTCCGCCCCCATCAAATTGATGCTAAAGCTAAAATATTTGATGCGTGGAATAAGTATGACTCAGTGATGTTGCAGATGCCAACTGGTACTGGAAAGACCTATCTGTTTACGTCACTGATAAATGATTTGTTGTATAATTACACAAAACTTCACAAGGAGATAAATATATTGGTAGTTGCCCATAGAACGGAATTACTGGATCAGATTTCAGCAACCTTATCACGATTTGGCATACCTCATGGTTTTATACAAGGAAAACGCGAACAACATCTTTGGAAGAGAGTTCAAGTGGGCAGCATTATGTCGCTTCTTACCGAGAAAAATATCAACAACGTAAATAGAGGTAGATTTGATTATATCATAGTAGACGAGGCGCATCATTCCCTTGCAGATACTTATATTAAACTCTTCAATTTGTTTCCAGAAGCAAAGAAGTTAGGAGTTACCGCAACTCCGTGGCGATTGAACCACGAGTCTTTTTTATCACTATACCAAAACTTAATAACATCACCGCAGATTTCTTGGTTTATAAATTGTGGACTTTTGTCTGATTTTGATTATGTATCAATAAAGCCAATTCGGAGGTTCAAAGGCTTGTTGATAATTCAGAAGTTTCTATGACTGGGGATTTCTCTAACGTAGATTTGGATAACACATTTAACAATCAACGAATTCGTTCTAAGCTATATGAGTCATACGAGAAATTTGCTAAAGGTAGACAGGGTATAATCTACGCAATAAACAAGCGTCACGCAGCAAAAATCGCAGAGCTATATAATACACATGGTGTTAATGCTGTAGCCATAGATTGTGATACTCCGAAAGATGTACGTCAAGATCTAATAGCATCCTTCAAAGAAGGAGAAATAAAAGTATTGGTAAATGTTGATATTTTTACAGAAGGATTTGACTGTCCAAGCGTAAGTTTCATCCAATTAGCTCGTCCAACAAAATCACTGGCGTTGTACATACAACAAGTAGGACGTGGCTTGCGTGTGCTACCAGATAAAGGAAAAACCATCATTATTGATAACGTCGGACTATATAATTACTTTGGTTTACCAGATGCAAATAGAATGTGGCAATACCATTTTAAGGGGCACGAAAGCGTTGTGCATGAAGAACGTGAGACAAATTCAAGAAATCCAGAACGTGAACTTAATTTCGATTTAGATGAAAGCAAGTTTGCTGAAGACGACGAGAATATGGAGGTGGTACGTGGTGCTTATGGATATCCCAAAATTATGAGTAAGAATGTGGTAAAAGTGCCTTCTAAACCAATAATTACAGAGATTTCTTTATGTGATTACTACCTTGTGCGTGGAACAAAAAACGCTTTCAAAGTATATCCATTTGTAAAGAAACGCGGAAGGGCAACACCTGCTGTAGGCAATTGTGTATATGAATACAATGAAGAGAAACAAAGAATTGTATTTAGCAATGACACTATAACGAATTGCAAATTAGTGGATAATAATATCAAGTTGCAATCACTTTTATCATTTATTGCTATGTTGGCAGACATCAGACTTGATGATATATTAAACTTAAATAAGTTAAAGGCGTTGGCAGAAATGGATATAGATGATGAAATAACAATCTTTGAGGTATTGGAACTGATAAGTGTAATTAAACATTAAGCTACAATACATCTCAATCCGATGCAACTTTAAACAAAATATTGCTGTCCGCTAAAACTCTAAAGGGCGTAATATTTGTGCTCCTTGGAGTTTTAGTGGGCAGCAATAAAATTAAAAAGTTCTCATATCTTTTTACTCTTTTACTTTTTTACTTTTAAAAGCTCTACTGCACAACGTACTTCTTACCGTTGACGATGTAAATGCCCTTGTTGAGTCCGTCGAGGGCGTGGTCGGCATCGTTGGTGGTGCGCACGAGTGTGCCGCTGATGGTGTAGATGCGTACCGGGCGCGGAGTGGTGGGCGCGTTGACGGTGATGATCGACGTTGGGTTCTGGTAGTTGTCGTAGCTGAACGGCACGTTCTGCATGTCGCCCCAGATGTAACGCTCCAGACCAGGATAGTCGACGAACGGGTTGCGGTTCTTCTGCACGCCGTAGGCAGCCGTGTTGCGGTTAATCTCCTTCTCGCTCACGGGGTCCTGCTCTGCCCACTTCAGCAGCAGGTTGAGCGCCCACTCCTTGTAAGCAGGATAGGAGTTGCCGGCGAGCATCGGGCTCGACCAACCGCTTATCTTGCTCTCGTAGCATGTAGCCATGTAGAGATAGATGCGCGCGAAGTCGCCCTTGTAGATGTCGTTCGGTTCGAACACAGTGCCCGTGTAACCGGGAGTTGTTGACTTACCGAGTTTGCTGAAACCCTTGTTTGATTTGTATGTCTCGCCCTTGGTCTCGCCGAACGGATGATTACCGCGCATACCATTTACCTTTCCGTCGGTTGGCACTACGTGAACAATGTCGCTGACCATTGGCGATTTCTTGTTAAACCAACTTTTCGGGAACGAGTGTTCGCGGTTGTATATATCGCCTTCGTTCTTGTAGTTGCCACCATTATCGTTAAAGTTGAAATTTGTGGTACAAGAATACATATCCCAAACCTTGCCGTCGTCGCGACGGTCGGTCTTCTGATAAGCCGAAATAAGTCCGTTATATGAAACAACGTCTGGGTTGCCTATAATCTTTGATAATGCTGTCTTGAGAGCCTTTCCCTTCTTGCCGTCGGCTGCACTGTAGTATGTGCCACTGTTGTTCGGACCCTGTGCGAAGGCACCGACGAACGAGAAGAGGGCTATTGCGAATAATGATTTGCGTAAAGAAATGTTCATCTTTCTGTTTTTTTAGTTGTGTACCAGTGTGCCGATTTCCTCGCCCTGCATCACCTTCTTCAGATTGCCCACGATGTCCATGTTGAACACGTAGATAGGCAGGTGGTTCTCCTTGCACATTGTAGTGGCGGTGAGGTCCATCACCTTCAGACCGCGTGTGTAGATTTCGTCGTAAGTGATGTCGGTGAACTTCGTAGCTGTCGGGTCCTTCTCGGGATCGGCAGTGTAGATGCCGTCGACGCGTGTGCCCTTGAGCATCACGTCAGCCTCAATCTCGATGCCGCGGAGCGATGAGCCGGTGTCGGTGGTGAAGTAGGGCGAGCCGGTGCCGGCAGAGAAGATGCAAACGTAGCCTGCCTCCATTGCCTCGATAGCCTTCCACTTAGAGTAGAACTCGCCGATAGGCTCCATGCGGATAGCTGTGAGCACCTTAGTCTTCACGCCCAGTGCGCCGAGCGCCGAGCTGAGCGCGAGCGAGTTGATAACGGTAGCGCACATGCCCATCTGGTCGCCCTTCACGCGGTCGAAGCCTTTCGATGCACCGCTGAGTCCGCGGAAGATGTTGCCGCCGCCGATGACGATGCCAATCTGCACGCCCATTTCGTGTACTTCCTTGATCTGCTCTGCGTATTCGCCCAGACGAACGGGGTCGATACCGAAGCTCTGCTTGCCCATGAGGCTCTCGCCACTGAGCTTGAGAAGAATTCTCTTGAATTTTGCCATGTTGTATGTTTTCGTTTGTTTTATTTGTTATTGTTGGGGTGTTCTCTCTACTTGGTTGGTGCACCCCCTTGTGTGCACCCTCTTGTGATGCAAATGTACTGCTTTTTCGTGATGTAGCCAAACCATTATAGGATAAACCTCACTTCCTTCATCCAATACGTGCGTTCTTGTCCATTTGCGTCGATGAGATGCAGGCATCCGTTGGGCGCAACGCGGCTGATGCGTGCCTCGAAGTGCTCATGTGTGGCGCAGTCTTCGTAGGCGTGCAGCCCCTCGCGACGGAACAGCGCAGCGTTGTATTCGTGGATGATGCCGCTGATGTCGCCCTCGATAGCACGCTGGTAGTATTCGTTGAAGCTAAGAAGCACGGCATCAAGCACCTCGTTGAGTGGTGTCTCTACACCTATTATATTATATAGCGATACGGGATTGGGCGCATTGCTGCGAAACTCGTGTTGGTTCACGTTCAGACCGATGCCGTACACGCAGCGGTCTATGCGTTTCCCCTTCACGGTGGTCTCGATGAGCGTACCGCTTATCTTGCGGTCGCGCCAGTAGATGTCGTTTGGCCACTTCAGCGTGATGTGGTCGGTGTAGCGGTCGAGCGCAGCCTTCAGCGCCAGTGCCCCAGCCATCGACAGCACATACTGGTCAGTCACGGCTATGTTTTGCGGACAGGTGAGTATGGAGAACAGCAGGTTCTTGCCGCGCTCGCTCTCCCATGAGTTGCCAGCCTGTCCGCGTCCTGCCGTCTGATATTCAGCCACTGCTACCACCATCTCCCCGGGCGATGGGGTTGGGTGGGCAAGCAGCACATCGTTCGTCGACGTGGTCTCCGTGAGTTTTAGTATCTTCATTTTCAGAGTTTTGAATTCAAAATGCCAAGCACGGGTTGAACGCATCGACGATGTGCTCCACTTGCGCCGTCTCCTTCGTGCCGCCAATAACGGAAATCACGTCGAAGCGCAGTTCGTCGAGCACGTTGAGCATCTTTACATACGAGTCGGCAGCCATGCCGATGTTGCGAATCTTCCTTCGGTCTACAGCCTCCTCAGGCTTTGTTATGACGTCGTTCGATCGGGTCTTCACCTCCACGAACACGATGGTGCGCAGGTCGGGCGACCGCGCGATGATGTCAATATCGCGGTGACCGTCGCGCCAGTCGCGCTCAATAATCTCGTATCCCGAGTTGCGCAGATAGTCGGTAGCCAGGTCCTCGCCCCATTTTCCCGTGTCGTTATGCTTTGCCATGTTGTTCGTTTTGCAGGCAAAGTTACAGCTATTTGGAGAGACGACAAAGCAAGTAGGCTTGTTTTTGTTTAATTCGACCTCTACCGCGTTAAGGAGTAAAGCCACTTTCTACTTCCAAACATGGCAATAACAGTCGTTTGAATGTTAAAATTGGATGGTATTGACAGATTTTTCGTGTAAACCTTGCTTGTTATGATAAAATATCATTAAATTTGCAGTGGCTCTCAAGTCTGTGTGTCAAATTGGGTTCGCTCAATGTCGATAAGCAGGCAGCCAACGCCGAGCTGAAAACTGAGAAGTCCAAACAACTTTCTCGGTAATAAGCGGGCAATGGGTGGGAAGAGAGTCAAGACATATAGAAGGCGTTTATCTTACGCTGTGTTTGAGACGAGTCGAATCTTGCAAACATTCTGAATTATAGTCTCGAATATGGTCAACGGTAGATGTCCCGGGTGTGATTTATCAATCCCCGTGGAGACCTTGTAAGCATAGATTGTATCCTTTGGAGATGCAGTAAAATGTATTATATAGGTCTCTTTACGGTAATGGTTTTCATATCGGCGTGGGCTCTGACGTTGTCTGTTCGACTATAATAGGCAATGCAAGAGCCTCGACTCGTGGAATGGACAACAGGACGATTCCACGCTTTTTTGTGTCAATAATTGCGGACTTAACGTCAGACATAAAAAACGATATGAACGCATTGCTTAATGCGCATACTCCCAAAGGTCGAAGCAAATCTCCTCACGTTGGACTTACCTCCAACGTCCTCCCCGAAGCTCAACGCTCACAAACAGGGGTGTCCTCGGACTATGTGCAAAAGGCAGATCACGAATGGTTCGTGTTGCGAGTTACATATAACAGAACACAGAAAGCACATGGCATCATATCAACCTCTGCCGTTCAGTCATATATGCCTATGCATTATGTTATTAAGAAAGAGATTGGGAAGAAGAAGCGAATATTACAGCCTCTTCTTCCCAATCTCTTTTTTGTATATGCTACAAGGGAGACTGTAAACTCCATTATCAAGAAAAAGGGAGAAGAAACATCTGTTTTGAAATTTTATCTTGATAAGACAAAACCATTGGAGGACAATGGCAAACATCCCCCTCTCACCATTCCATTTACATCAATGACGAACTTTATCAAAGCTACAAGTACAGACAGTGAGCATGTACGGATAGTGTCCGCGGAACAATGCCACTATAAAAGTGGTGACATAGTAAAGGTGATTGGTGGAGAATTTAAGGGAGTAACAGGTCGTGTGGCTCGTATAGCAGGACAGCAACGTGTCGTTGTGGAAATATCAGGGTTATGCTTAGTCGCAACAGCTTATATTCCAAATGGATTTTTAGAAACAGTACAAAATCAATTATAAATTAAAAGATTCCTACAATGAAAAAAATGTTCGTATGTACGTTTGCTATTCTTTGCCTTAGTGCAAACATAACAGCGCAGACAACAAAAGATGTTCGTAAAGAACGTCAAGAGATGCGTAAAGCGTCCAAGAGTGAGTTAAACGAAAAAGCATCTAAAGCTGCAAGAAAAGATGCCAAGAAACTAACAAAAGAAGGCTGGATAACGGCACCAGGTGCCTTACCTTTAGAGAAACAATTGGACAAGTCTTACATGATGCAGATGGAATATGATGATGACATGTACCCTAAGTATCTTATGGGCGAAGCGATGAGTATTGGCGAGAATTATGATGCAGCAAAAATGCAGGCCTTGGAATTAGCTAAGCAGAATCTTGCAGGTCAGATACAAACAGAAGTAACTGCATTGATTAAGAACTCAGTAGCCAATCAACAACTTGCAAATGAAGACGCTTCTTCATTGACTCAAAGTATTATGGGAGCCAAGAATCTCATCTCTCAAAACATCGGTCGTACCATAACTGTCATGGAATGCTATCGCATAAAGACGAACAAGAATAAAGAAGTGCTTGTTCGCATAGCATATAATGGTGCTATGGCAAAGGCGGCAGCAAAGCGAGCTATACAAGAGGAGCTGAATGAAAAAGGGGAAGAAATACATAAGAAACTTGATGAGATATTAGGATGGTAAAGAGGCTCCTGTGCTGCTTGATGTGCATCACATTCTCCATCTGTTGTTTTTCTCAACAGACTAAAACAGTAGATGGAGAATACACATACTTTGTGCCTGAGAATGTTGATTTGGAAAAAGCCAAGCAAATAGCGTTGGAGCGTCTGAAAATCCAATTGATTGCAGATGAGTTTGGCACAACCATATCACAATCGAATTCTACATTGGTTAAAAATAGTAATGGTGAATCGGATGTAGATTTTCTTTCTGTTGGAGGAAGTGAGGTTAGAGGAGAATGGATAGAGACGATAGGCAAGCCACAATTCAACATATCCTACGAAAAAAACATGCTTGTAGTGCGTGTTGCGGCAAAAGGACGAATAAGAGAAATTGTTTCTGCATCCGTTGACTTCAAGGCTTTGGTTTTGCGCAATGGCACTGATGACAAGTTTGAAAGCAACTCGTTTAAAAGCGGCGACGACCTCTTCATGTCTTTCCAGTCGCCCGTGGATGGTTATCTTGTCGTATATCTTATAGACGCTGACCAGCAAGCCTACTGCTTATTGCCATACCAAAACATGAAGACTGGCTGTTTCCACGTAGAAGCAAATAAAAAGTATGTGTTATTCTCAGCACAAGAGGTTTCTCCCAAGTTGAAGCCATACATTGATGAATATACAATGACTTGCTCTCGTAAACAAGAAACGAACATTATATATACTATCTTTTCTACAAACATATTTACGAAGGCTGTAGACAATAAGAATGATGAAGGGCTACCAAGAGAACTGTCTTATGAGGAGTTTCAGAAATGGCTCATACACAATCAGAATAAAGATAGAAACATAACCTATAAAATGACAGCAATAACAATTAACAAATAAACAATGAAAAGATTATACCTGACTTTTATCACAGCTTTATTCCTATGCGCAATAGCGTATGCAAAGGATATTAATGTAGGAGGTTTTCATTATAGAATTCTTAATGATAAAGAAGTTGCCGTTATTGGAGCCGAAGTCAATGATACGGTGCTAAGAATACCTTCTACTGTTTCTATACAAAACAAGCAGTATACTGTTGTGGAAGTTGCAAATAAAAAACCAGAGAAAAAAGGGAATGGTTGGGGATCTTACAAGAATCAATACTGGGGTGCTGAGACGAAAGATATTATCATTCCTCAAACTGTAAAAAATATTAGAGCGGGAGCGTTCTATTTTAATTCTTTTCGGAATATATATTTACCAGAAGAAATGGAGTATATTTCGAACTATGCTTTTTGTAGTTGCACGATAAATTATATACGATTTCCTAAGCGTCTTAAAGATTTTTATTTAGACGCTTTTGCATATAGTAATATAGGAGCATTGGATTTTAGAGATACACAGTTCTCTTATTTTGATATAAAATGGCTGGGCTCAATCAGACGACTCCATACCTTAATACTTCCACAAGGTATAGAAAAATTGAAACCTGTGGGTTCTGATTACTGTAATGAAATATTTGGTTATTATGATTTTTCGCTTCATTTGTCTATAGATGGCAATACTATAATAAAATCACTTGAAGACAAGTATAGTTGTTCTGCTCTATTTGAAAAAGTCATAGATTTGCAAATCAGAAACATTGAAAAAATTGACTTTAAAGTTCTTGAGAATTTTCCTAATTTGAAAGAAGTGTATTTAACAAAACATATAAGAGAAATTGGGAATAGTGCTTTTTGTTGCTCTTCATCAAATAGTCAACTTGAAAAAGTTTACTTAAATGACAATGTTGAAATAATTGGGGACAATGCTTTTAGAGGAAATCCTAAATTATCAAATATACATTTTCCCCAAAAACTAAAGTCAATAGGTAATGATGCCTTTCATGGTTGTAAAGGTTTAGCTCATATAGATATTCCTACTTCTGTTACCTATATTGGCTTTTGTGCCTTTTGGGGTACGGGCATAAAAAACGTAAAAGGTTTGAATTCAAATATTAAGTATGGTATGTACGGCTATAAAAGCGACAATCCTGAATCTCCTTTTATGGGAACTCCCTTTGATGAGAAATTCGAAAAGATACAAACAACATTTAGCTATATGGCATTAGGCAAAATAGCTAAAGAAATACCACAATGGCAAAAAAAGAAAGAATATGAAACCACTGAACAATGGAAACAACGAGTTACTGCTGAAAATCAGAAAAATAAAGTTGATGAGATTGTAAATCAGGCAAAGACTGAATATATAGCTCTGCACAAACCTAAAACAACAAAAGGAACATTAGGTACATACGATGCCGACTATGGAGCTTATCCTGTTAGCATAGAAGGTGCAAACACCATCTACGCAAAGATACCGTTAGAAGAAGCAATGCAGTTCAAATCTAATTGGAGCAAAGTAGCAATGCAGCCGACCTATGGTATTATAGATGACAATATCGCTATGACATCTTGCATATTCAGTTTAGGCAACAAGTCGTGGAAGAGCACTGAGAGGGCTGCGAATGACAATCTGGATTATTTAAGCTATGACGTGCCGACTCTGAATGTTGATCTTGACGGAAAAACTTCGGTCGCTCAGAATGCGTCTCCTAAGAAAGCTGTAGACAATACTATCGACAAGAACATTCCGCAAACTGCATCATTACAGTCGAACACTTTTGTCATTGCAATAGGCAACGAGAACTACAACCTTGTGCCAAAGGTTGCGTTTGCCAATAACGACATGAACATATTTGCGCAATATTGCCAAAAGACACTTGGCATACCCATGCAAAACATTCGTAAATATAAGGATGCTACATTTGGTTCTATGCTCTCGGCTCTCAATGACATTAAAGAGATTGCCAATGCTTATAACGGCGACATGAATGTCATCTTCTATTATGCTGGACATGGTATACCTAACGAGAAAGACCAAACAGCATATCTGCTTCCTACCGACGCTGACGGCAAATCAACAGAGGTGTGCTTCCCTCTGGCAAGGCTTTACAAAGAATTGGGCGAACTTAATGCTAAGTCTGTAATCGTATTTATGGATGCTTGCTTTAGTGGAGCACAGAGAGGTAATGGTATGTTGGCTTCGGCTCGTGGTGTTGCAATTAAAGCCAAAGAACAAAAACCTATGGGCAAACTTATTGTTCTCACAGCATCATCAGGGGAAGAAACCGCTTATCCGTATAATGAGAAAGCCCATGGTTTATTTACCTATTTCCTTTTGAAAAAACTGAATGAGACAAAAGGAAAATGCTCTTTAGGAGAATTGTCTGAGTATATCACTACAAATGTAAGACGCCAGTCTATCGTGATAAATCGGAAACCACAAACTCCCGCAATAATTTTCTCTGATTCCGTAAAGGATGAATGGATGAACTATAAGTTGACAAGATAATTTTATGAAGAATGATTTAAATAAACTCCGAATCATAAAAGAGGAAATAAAAACTGCTTTATTGTATAAAGACTATGATAAAGCGATGGAAGGCATAGGAAAATTAGAAGATTTTATAGATAATAATAACGTATGTTGGTGTAATATCATAAACTGTAAATTAAGGGATTTCTTAAATAATCTACCTCTTCAGATTTATCCAGGAACAGTACCAAATAGTAAACCATTAGAGATAAGAGTTACGAAAACTCCAGAAGGTAAAAAGAAAAGTTTTTTTGACATAGTATCAATACCGGATAATTCAAAAGATTCTCCATTATTACACAAGTTTGATAAATATACAATAGGCAAGAATAAAGCGGTTGCCGCCGTTATTCCCAAAAATGAAAATGGAAAGTTTACAAAATAACTTAGCTTCGTATATAGCAGAAAATTCAAGGCTATTCAATAAACATGCAGAAAGAATCGTCTATGCCTTGTTTGGGTCTTCATGGGCAGCAATGTTTACAACAGAAACGAATTTAGAAAAGAAGCAATTTTATATCGTTATTTTCCTTTGTATTCTATACTTGTCTATCGAAATGGTGTATCGCTTTATAATGCAACACATCGCTCGAGTTTTACACAAGTATGTTCGATTTGGGAAATTAGAACCTAAAAAAGCAGCCTCTGCTTGGAATTATATAAGTGACAAGACTTCATATATTTTATTAATAAAACTGCTGCTAATAGGATTAATGGTTGTTGTATTTGGCATTCATTATTGTAACTTATATGTTTAAATGACTAAGGAAAATACTCCTGACTTAATGACATTCGGCGGACATTTAGAAGTGCTTTGTCGAATGTTATTTCGTATTATAGGGTAGTTGCAGGTGCGCTCTCTGTAATCGTTATTATGATTGTTGCTGCAATTATAACACCTCCTGATTTGATGACACTTGTGTTGATAACGATTCCTTTATACCTGTTGTATGAAGTAAGCGTTAGAATCGTTAAAATTGTTGAAAGTAAGTAGGTGGTATGCGGTAGTGGTACTTATATTATAAAAAAATAAGTACCACTTATTTTGTGTTGTCTTTCTTTTGCATTATCTTTGTATTTACTTTTTTAGTGACTTAGTATCTACGATGTACTTATTAAGTATCCACTTGAAGACATAAAACGACATGGAGAATACAGAACAGCAGAAGAAGGACGAGCAGTTTATGCGTCGTGCTCTGGTGGAGGCGGAGGCGGCACGCGACGAGGGGGAGATACCCGTGGGCGCGGTTGTCGTGGCTGGCGACCGTATCATTGCGCGTGCGCATAACCTCACGGAGACACTTGGCGACGTGACGGCGCACGCCGAGATGCAGGCGATAACGTCGGCTGCTAACCAGCTCGGCGGAAAGTATCTCACCGACTGCACGCTCTACGTCACCGTAGAGCCTTGCATCATGTGCGCCGGGGCATTGGGCTGGGCGCAGGTGCGGCGCGTGGTGTATGGTGCTGCAGACGAGAAGCGCGGTTTCCGCGCCTTCGCTCCAAAGGCTCTGCACCCGAAGTGCGAGGTGGTGAGTGGCGTTCTGGAGGAGGAGTGCCGAACGCTTATGACCGAGTTCTTCAGGTCGAAACGTGGCTGATTTATAAATAAATAAACAACAATAACGATATGAACAAATCAGAAACACAACACACCTGTTGTGGCGGAAGGCAGAACTTCTGGCTGTGGCTTGGCGCATTGGTTGTGGGCTCGTGCCTCGGACTGCTCGGCGTGGAGTGGGTGAACACGGCGGCTAACTTCGTGGCTACTGTCTTCACACGTCTCTTCCAGTTTATAGCTGTGCCGACCATAGCACTCGCCGTGACAACAACACTCGCAACGTTCGGTATGCAGCGCGAGACACGTCGCATCTTCCGCCATACCATCAGCTACACGCTGCTCACCACCATCGCTGCAGCTGCTGTGGGCATGGTGCTCTATATCATCATCTCGCCCGACAACTTGCCGATGGAGATGGTGAAGAGTAGTCGTTTGGGTGACGGCGTACCGCAGGAGGTGACCAATGGGTCGTACTTCGACTATATGATTGGCATCGTGCCCGACAACTTCCTGCGCCCGTTTATCGAGGGCAATGTGCTGTCGGTGCTGCTCATCGCCGTGGCTGTGGGCTTGGCGTTGGCGAAGATGCCCGAGGGGGAGAACAAGGTGCTGCTTATGCGCGGACTGAGTGCGCTGCAGGAGGTAGTGTCGCGACTCATACGCTGGCTCATCGCTGTGCTCCCCGTGGGCATCGTGGCGTTCGCTGCGCAGTTGTCGGCAGAGGTGTCGGCAGGCACGGTCGTAGCATCGATAGGCAAGTATGTAGCCGTGATATTGGGTGGTAATATGCTGCAGTTCTTCGTGGTGCTGCCACTGTTCCTCGTGGCTCGCGGACTCAACCCCGTGCACGTTATGCGCCGTATGATGCCGGCTGTGCTCATGGCGCTGTTCACAAAGAGTTCGGCTGCTACGCTGCCCGTGACGATACAGACCTCGGAGGAGCGTCTCGGCGTGGACAGCAAGGTGGCACGCTTCGTGCTGCCCATCTGCACAACCATCAACATGAACGGTTGCGCTGCGTTCATCTTCGTGACGTCGCTCTTCGTGATGCAGAACGGTGGCGTGGAGCTGTCGCTGCCCGTGATGCTGCTTTGGCTGTTCATCTCCGTGGTGGCTGCCATCGGCAACGCCGGAGTGCCGATGGGCTGCTTCTTCCTCACGCTCTCGCTGATGTCGGGCGTGGGTGCGCCTGTTGCGATAATGGGTGTTATACTGCCCGTCTTCACGGTGCTCGATATGATTGAGACCGCCGAGAATGTGTGGTCGGACTCGTGCGTCGCGGCAATGGTGGATAAGGATATGAAGAATTGATGGGCGGTGTTTTCCGCTGATGCTGATAAAACAAAAAGATGGAGCCAACGATTGTTGACTCCATCTTTTTTGTTTTAAGCCTTCTTAGGCTGCTTTTAAGCCGAACTAAGCCTTTCTAAGCCTTACTAAGCCTCTTTTGGCATTGTTAACTTGCGTTTATTTGTTTTCTGCGTCGATAGCCTTTATCTTCTGGCGAACCAGTTCGAGGTCGTCGCGTAGGTGCTGCACCTTGCGGTTCATCTCGTCGATGAGGCTGTTGCCCTTCTTAGAGCTTGCGTTGAGGAAACCGAGGTTGTTCTCGTAGGTCTGTATCTCCTGCTTGAGCTGGTCGAAGCGGCGAACCAGACGTCCGCGTTCGTTGTCGAGAGCCTCTTCGCCACGCTTTGCCACGTTCTTGATGTTAGCCTTGAAGTCGTTCAGACGGCGGCGCTTTGTAGAGATGTTCAGCTCTTTGTAGATGCGGTCGAGCACTTCGTGATAAGCCTCGTAGAGCTTATCCTTCTCCTTGTACGGCACGTGTCCCACCTTGTTGTACTCCTCAGTGAGTGCCTGCACCTTCTCGCGTGTAGCTTCGGCAGCGTTCTCAGCGAGTGCTTTCAGCTGCTCGATGATGCCCTGCTTCTTCTCGAGGTTGGCGTGCTCCTCGTTGCGCTGACCTGCGCCGGCTGCGTTGCGAGCCTCGAAGAACTTGTTGCATGCGCCGAGGAAGTCCTGCCAGAGCTGGTCGCCGAGCTTCTTCGGAACCATGCCAATGGTCTTCCACTCCTTCTGCAGCGCGATGAGCTTGTCGCTTGTCGCCTTCCAGTCGGTGCTGTCGGCGAGTGCCTGCGCCTTCTCCACGAGTGCCTTCTTTTTCTCGATGTTCTCTGAGAAGGTAGCCTTGAGGGTCTTGAAGTATTCAGCCTTGCGTCCGAAGAAGTCGTCGCAAGCAGCGCGGAAGCGTTCGAATATCTTCACGTTCATCTTCTGCGGAGCGAAGCCGATGGTCTTCCACTCGTTCTGTATGTCGATAATCTCCTTAGAGTGCTTCTCCCAGTCGGCAGCGCCCTTGTTGTCGGTCTTGCAGAGTTCCTCTACCTTCTCGCAGAGGGCGGTCTTGCGTGCGAGGTTCTCCTCCTCCTTAGCGCGGAGATCCTCGAAGTGCTGCTGGTGGCGCTTATTGATTACGGTAGATGCAGCCTTGAAGCGTGCCCAAACCTCCTCGCGCAGCTCCTTAGCCACCGGTCCGATCTCGCGGTACTGCTGGTGGAGCTCCTGAAGCTGGTGGAAAGCGCTGATTACGTCTTCCTCGTCGGCGAGCTTCTCTGCTGCCTCGCAGAGCTTTGTCTTTAGCTCGAGGTTCTTCTTGAAGTCGTACTCGCGAGCCTCAGAGTTGAGCTTGAGCAGGTCGTAGAACTGCTCAACATATAACTGGTAGTTGCGCCAAAGCTCGTTAGCCTTGTCAGCCGGCACGTTCTTGATGTCCTTCCACTGCTGCTGCAGCTCCTTGAACTCACCGAACGACTTGCCTGCCTCGTCGGGCGATGTAGCCATGGCTTTGATTTTCTCAATTATTTCGAGTTTCTTCTCCAGGTTGGCTTGCTTTTCAGCCTCCTGCTGCTGCATAATCTGCGCACGTTTCTCGCGGATTACAGCCATTTGCGCCTTGAAAGTTTCCTCGGTTTCGTCGGGCAAAACCTGATAAGCTTCAGGGTTTCCACCGCCGTCGATGTATTCCTTCAGGCGTGCTTCACGCTCTGCGATGTGGAGTTTGTAGAATACTGTCTTTAAAAGGTCGATTTCCTCCTTAACTGGAGCTTCGTCGCTTGCGACGATTTCCTTCAGGCGGTCAACGACTTCTTGTTTAGTTTTGTAGACTTTTGTGTTCTCTACTTGCTGAACGTCGGCTGCAGCGGTCTGCTCTACGGCAGTCTGCTCCACGTTCTGCTCTTCTTGTGCACCTTGCAACAGGGCGTTTTCTTGAGAGTCCATCATTTAACTGTTTTAAGTTTATGATAAGGGTAATTCACACGAATGTGGCGCGAAGCCACATCCTCACATTATTTATTATAGACTGCAAACTTAAATAAAATATTTTGAATAGCGACAAAAAACGCAATTTATTTTTGCATTTTGCTTTAAAGCAGTCGCTTATGTCGCAGTATAATCCACGAAAGGGCTGATATTATCACCGAGATAAGTATCGCCACGATGAAGCCGAACGGGTATTCTTCCATGCCGTTGATGAGGTTCATTCCGAAGAATGAGGAGATGAGCGTAGGCAACATCATGATGATTGACACGGAGGTGAGTGTACGCATCACGGTGTTCATGTTGTTGTTGATGATGGATGAGTAGGTGTCCATCGTCGATTCGAGGATGTCGGAGTAGATGTTCGTTGTCTCGCGAGCCTGCGACATCTCGATGTTTACGTCCTCGATGAGGTCGGCATCCAGTTCGTCCACCTGCAGCTTGAACTTCAGTTTGGCAAGCAATGTCTCGTTGCCACGGATAGATGTGACGAAGTAGGTGAGTGAGTCCTGCAGACGCGAGAGTGCTATGAGCGACTCGTTGTTCACGTTGTGGTCAAGGTTGTGCTTCGCTTTCTCGATGAGCGTGTTAATCTGCTTCAGGCGTTTTAGATACCACACGGCAGAAGAGAGGAAGAGGCGGAATGTCATGTCAACATAGTCGGTAAATCCCTCGCCGCGCTTCTGGTGGTAGGACACGAAGTCGATCATCATGTTCGTCTCGTAGTAGCACACGGTGATGGTCACGTCGCGTTTGTGAATGATGCCGAGCGGCACGGTGGTGTACGGCGTACGTGAGCGTATCTCCTTCACGTACGGGATACGAAGGATGATGAGCATCCAGCCGTCGTCGTACTCGTAGCGGGCACGTTCATCGGTATCGCTGATGTCGGAAAGGAAATAATCGGGTATGTTAAACTCGTCTTCCAGCAATTGCTGGTCTTCTTCTGTTGGACATGTAACTTGTATCCAGCAGTTTGGCTGCCACTCTTCGATTTGTTTGAGGGTAGAATTGGTGTTCCAGTATGTTCTCATAAAGCTGTCTCCTTGGGTTAAACGATGCTTGGGAGACCGCATTGTGAGAGCGTCCTCCTGCATTACAAATTCGGGTTTTCCGCGTGATAGTCGTCCATAAATTAGTTACACTTTGATTTAACGCTTGCAAAGTTACGTATTTTTGTCGAATAAGTCTTCCTCGTAGCTGTGTTTTTTGCACAAAAGGATGCAAAAAACATAGGCGCTTTCGATTTTTATTAGTACTTTTGTCGTTAGAGTTAGATAAATGTTTCAATTCGATTGCTGCACCGGCTTGAGTGTAGTGTAACAATAAAAGTACAGCTATGAAGAAGCTAATCGTTATGTTGAGTCTGTTCTGTGCGTGCACGATGCAGGCTCAGGAGCAGAAACACTCCACATTCTATTATCAGCGTGCCACTCTGTTTGAGGTGCTGCCTACCAGCAAGAGCGACATCATCTTCCTCGGCAACAGCATCACCAACGGTGGCGAGTGGGCAGAGCTGCTGGGCAATCCGCACGCCAAGAACCGCGGTATCAGTGGCGATACAACCCAAGGCGTGCTCGACCGTCTGAGCACTGTGACAAAGGGCAAGCCGGCGAAGATATTCCTGCTCATAGGTACCAACGACTTTGCGCGCGGCAAGAGCATGGACGAGATTGTGAAGAACGTGGAGAAAATTGTGGAGCGCGTGAAGCGCGAGTCGCCTGCGACGAAGCTTTACGTGCAGAGTGTGTTCCCCGTGAATCCGAAGTTCAACAAGTTCTCTGGTCACATGGACCGTAAGAAGAATATTCCTGCGCTCAATGCAAAGATAAAGGCTGTAGCAGCATGCCACGGCGTTACATACATCGACGTGTACAAGGCGCTCGTAACGCCTTCTACCGACGTGATGAACCCGGAGTACACCAACGACGGACTGCATCTGCTCGGCAAGGGATACCTGAAGTGGGTGGAGGTGCTGAAACCGTACTTGAAGTAATGTAGGAGCGTATGAAGCATAAAAAACTATTGATAAGCCTCGGTGCGAGTCTTACACTGTTGTTAGGCATCGTCACCGCAGCTTCGTTCTACCTTGTCGACTATGCTCTTGTGAGTGCTGAGCGCGAGCGCAACTCCAACTTGGCACAGATAGAGAAGCGTTTCCCCGAACTGAAGTCGTGGCTCGACAGTTTGCAAACCGTAGGCGCACTGCGCGATACGTTCGTTGTGATGCCGCAGACCGGCAAGCGTGCCCATGCTTTGTTTGTTCGTTCGCCACGTGCGAAGGGGCGCACCGCCGTGCTTGTGCATGGCTATTGTGATAACGCCACACGTATGTTGCCCATCGCACGCATCTACAATCGTGAGCTTGGGGCTAACGTGCTGCTGCCCGACCTCTATGCGCACGGACAGAGCGACGGCGACGCAATACAGATGGGATGGAAGGATCGTCTCGACGTGCTGCACTGGATAAGCCTGGCACCCGAACTGTTCCGCACCGAAGCCGACTCGATGCGCCTTGTGGTGCACGGCATCTCGATGGGTGCCGCTACGACGATGTGCGTCAGTGGCGAACAGACACCGCAGTATGTGAAGTGTTTCGTGGAGGACTGTGGATATACGAGCGTGTGGGACGAGTTCTCGAACGAAATATCTGCTCGCTTCTCGTTACCCGACTTCCCGCTGATGTACACTGCCTCGTGGCTTGTGCAGGCAAAGTACGGCTGGAACTTCAATGAGGCATCGCCACTGAAGCAGGTGGCGAAATGTCAGAAGCCGATGCTCTTCATACACGGCGACAACGATACGTTTGTGCCCACCTGGATGGTGTATCCGCTCTACGAGGCGAAACCGCAGCCTAAGGCACTCTGGATAGCACACGGCAGCAAGCACGCCGATGCGTATGGCGACTATAAAGAGGAGTACACGCACAGAGTGCTGGAGTTCGTAAAGAAGTATATGTAAGAGTCTTGGCACGGTTCTAAAGTAAAAAGGTAAAATGCAGTTGTGCATTTTACCTTTTTACTTTTTTACCTTTTTACTTTTTTACTTTTAAGCGTATTTCCTTCGCTGTGCGCTCCGACGGACTGTCAGCACCCATCTTCTGCCATACCTCCTCGTAGCCGGCAAGCATCTGCTGGCGTGGCTCGCCGTCGGGAAGCAGGCGTGTGAGCTGCTCGGCTACGTTATCTTTTGAGAACGTGTTAGCCACCAGTTCGGGCACCACCTCGCGGTCAGCGATGAGGTTGACAAGCGACACGTATTTCACCTTCAGCACCAGTGGACGCAGCAGTCCAACCAGTTTGGGCAGCGCGGTGTTGTAGCACACCACCTGCGGAACGCGGAAAAGTGCCGTCTCGAGCGTAGCCGTGCCACTCGTGACGAGTGCCGTGTGGGCATGAGAAAGCAGGGCGTAGGTCTCACCGCGCACCACGCGCACGTCACTGCTGCCGACAAACTGGTTGTAGAACTCAGGTTCGATGCCTGGTGCCGCAGCAAGCACAAGCTGGTAGTCGGCGAAGCGCTGCGCAGCAGCAATCATCTGTGGCAGCGTGCCCGCTATCTCCTGCTTTCTACTGCCTGCAAGCAACGCTATGATAGGACGCGCATCAAGTCCGTGCTGACGGCGGAAAGTGGCATCGTCTACGTTGTATGTAGCCTGGAACTGTCTTACCTCCTCCGCAGTGGGGTTGCCTACGTAATGGATGGGGTAGTGGTGCTTCTGTTCGAAGAACGGCACCTCGAACGGCAAAATAGAGAAAAGCTCGTCGACGTTGCGCTTAATCTCCTTGATGCGATACTCCTTCCATGCCCATATCTTCGGTGAGATGTAATAATAAACGGGGATGTGCGTGTTGTTGTGCACGAATTTTGCAATCTTCAGGTTGAAGCCCGGATAGTCAACAAGTATCACTACATTGGGCTGCCACTCCACGATGTCGCGCTTGCAGAACGCCATGTTGCGCAGAATTGTGCGCAAGTGGAGCAGTACGGCGATGATGCCCATATACGCCAAATCGCGGTAATGGCGCACACGTGTGCCTCCGACAGCCGACATCAGGTCGCCACCGAAGAAACGGAACTCCGCTGTGGGGTCTTCCTTGAGCAGAGCTTTCATAAGATGCGAGGCGTGGAGGTCGCCCGATGCCTCGCCAACTATTAAGTAGTATTTCATTTTTAGGTGATGTTTAAGCCGAGGGCAGGTGGCGTTTAAGCCGAACTAAGCCTCTTTAGGCCTTTCTAAGCCAAGGATTGGAAGGGCTTTTTTACCTTTTTACTTTTTTACTTTTTTACCTTTTTACTTTTCTCAAAACTTGTTTTGCCAGTTGCGCAGCAGGTCATAATCCGTAACATCGATGCGTGTCGGTGTGATGGATATGTAGCCATGCGTGAGCGCCCAGTTGTCGGTGTCCTCCTTTTCCGGCTCGTCGTTGCGGTAGGAGCCAGTCATCCAATAGTAGTCGTAGCCGTGCGGATGGCGCTGTTTTACACATTCGTTGTACCATGTGCCCATAGCCATACGACATACTTTTATGCCCTTAAACTCAGTGAGTTTCGGGAAGTTTATGTTCAGACACACGCCCTTAGGCAGACCCTCGCTGAGCACCTTTTGCACAATCTGACGCACATACGGGCGCAGCGGCTCGAAGTCGGCATCCGAAGAGAAATCGCAGAGCGAGAAACCGATGGACGGGATGTACTTCATGCAACCCTCAAGTGTCACACCCATTGTGCCGCTATAGTGAACATTTACCGAAGCATTGTCGCCGTGGTTGATGCCGCCCAAAATCATGTCGGGCAGGCGGTCGGCGAATAGCTCCTGCAGCGCAATCTTCACGCAGTCGACCGGTGTGCCGTTGCACGACCACATCTGCATACCCACCTCGTCGCGGCGCAGCTTGAGGCGTAGCGGAACTGTGGCAGAGAACGCCGTGGCGAAGCCCGAGCGAGCCGATTCGGGAGCGCATACGATGATGTCGGCAATGTCGCGCAGCATGTCAATGAGCGAGTTTATACCCTTGGCATGATAGCCGTCGTCGTTAGAAATCAGTATCAATGGCTTTTTCGTATTCATAATTTTGGTTTTATTTCTTATGCAAAAGTACGAAAAAAGGTTTAAACGAGCCTATTCTCATATAAAATATGTACCTTTGCCGAATAATTTTGACTTCAAATGGGAAAGATAATAGCATTGGCCAACCAAAAAGGTGGCGTAGGCAAGACAACAACAACAATAAACTTGGCAGCATCGCTCGCTACATTCGAGAAGACGGTGCTCGTGGTGGACGCAGACCCGCAGGCAAATGCGTCGAGCGGACTTGGTGTGGACATCAAGGAGATTGACTGCTCGCTCTACGAGTGCATCATCGATCATGCTGACGTACACGACGCTGTCTACACCACCGACATCAACGGGCTCGACGTCATTCCCAGCCATATTGACCTCGTTGGAGCTGAGATAGAGATGCTCAACCTGAAGAACCGCGAGCGCGTTATCAAGAATATGCTCGATCAGATACGCGACGACTACGACTATATACTTATCGACTGCAGTCCGTCGCTCGGACTCATCACCGTGAATGCCCTCACCGCAGCCGACTCGGTCATTATTCCCGTGCAGTGCGAGTACTTCGCACTCGAAGGCATTACAAAGCTCCTCAACACCATTAAGATTATAAAGAGCAAGCTCAATCCGACGTTGGAGATAGAAGGCTTCCTGCTCACCATGTACGATAGTCGTCTGCGCCTCGCCAATCAGATATACGACGAGGTGAAGCGACACTTCCAAGAACTTGTGTTCAAGACTGTCATACAACGCAACGTGAAGCTCAGCGAGAGTCCGAGCCATGGACTCCCCGTAATACTTTACGATGCCGACTCGGCAGGGTCGAAGAACCACTTGGCACTCGCCAAGGAAATAATCAACAAAAACGAAAAAAGAGTAAACAAACAAGACGATGGCAGTACACAAGAAATACAATAGAAGCGTATTGGGACGCGGACTCGACGAGATAGAAGGCGGACGCGGACTCGACGCTCTTATCGACACCGGTGGTGTGCGCACGCAAGGTACGTCCACAATCAATGAAATTCCGCTCAGCCAGATAGAAGCAAACCCCAATCAACCCCGCCGCGACTTCGACCCTGAAGCACTGCAGGAGTTGGCTAACAGCATCAGTGAGATAGGTATTATTCAGCCTATCACGCTGCGTCAGGTGTCTGACGACCGCTTCCAGATTATCGCCGGCGAGCGTCGTTGGCGTGCTTCGCAGATGGCAGGACTCACAGCGATTCCGGCTTACATACGCACCATCGCCGACGAGAACGTTATGGAGATGGCTCTCGTTGAGAATATACAACGCGAAGACCTTAATGCCATAGAGATAGCACTCGCCTACGAACATCTGCTCGATGCCGACGGAATGACGCAAGAGAAGGTGTCGGAGCGTGTAGGAAAGAGTCGCACAGCCATTACCAACTATCTGCGTCTGCTCCGTCTGCCGGCTCAGGTGCAGATAGCCCTGCAGAAGAAAGAGATAGACATGGGACATGCTCGTGCCATCTTGGCAATCGATTCGCCATCGTTGCAGATAAAGCTCTTCAACGAAGTGCTCAAGAACGGCTACTCCGTACGCAAGGTGGAGGAGATGGCGCAGATGCTGAAGAATGGAGAAGACGTGAACAGTGGCTCGAAGAAGATTGTGGCAAAGTCGAAGCTTCCAGAGGAGTACAACGCGCTGCGCACCCACCTCTCCGAATTCTTGCAAACGAAAGTGCAGATGACATGCTCGCCGAAAGGCAAGGGAAAGATAACCATTCCTTTCGCCAACGAAGAGGAGTTGGAGCATATCATGGCTGTGTTCGATAAGATGAAGTAAACGTTCTGTGCGTTACTTGTAGATAAATAAATCATAAAGAAGAACAGTGAAAAAGGACATTACATATATATTACAAACATTGACACTTACTGCGTTTCTGCTGCTGTTCGGTACAACAGCAAAGGCGCAAGAGCAGGTCGTAGCTGATAGTATGGATGTTCAGTTCACGTCTATAAAAGCCGATAGTATCTTCGTAGCCAGTGACACCATCATAGGTAAGCCTAAGCGCGACTGGAGCACGTGGCGACCCAACCCGAAGCGTGCAATGTGGCTCGCTATTGTCCTGCCTGGTGCCGGACAGATATACAACCGCAAATATTGGAAACTGCCGATCGTGTATGGCGGATTCGTTGGTTGCGCCTATGCCATGCGTTGGAACAACCAGATGTATTCCGACTATTCGCAAGCGTATCTCGACTTGATGGACAACGACCCGAACACGCAGAGCTATAATCAGTTCTTGCATCTCGGAGCGAAGATTGACGAGACAAACATACAACGCTATCAGCAACTCTTCAAGAAACGTAAGGACAAGTTTCGTCGTTGGCGCGACCTGAGCTTCTTCTGCTTGGTGGGAGTATACGCACTCTCCATCATCGATGCCTACGTCGATGCATCGCTCTCCGAGTTCGATATCTCGAAAGACTTGAGCTTGAGGGTGGAGCCTACGATACTCAACAACGACCGCGAAAGAAATCCGTTCAAGGCTAATAGCTTGGGATTGAGTTGTAGCCTGAATTTCTAAAGACAAACAAACGAATATGAATAAATCACTGATACTTATAGCCGCAGCATTTTTCGGCTTTACCAGTCAGGCTCTCGCGCAGAGCGAGAATAATGACGACGAAATCGTTATAACCGATGCTCATGGCAAGCAGGAGGTTATCGACCTGCCCGAGGCACTTACCAACGATTATGATAGTCTGCTCAACAACTACAATAGCAAGACCTATCTGCATGTTAGCTTCGACTGCAACATGCCCGATGTGAACCCCGTGTATAGTGCGGAGGTGTATAAAGAACGTCTGAGCCGTATGCCGACAATCATCGAGATGCCATACAATGATGTCGTACAGAAGTTCATAGACCGTTACAGCGGACGCTTGCGTCGCTCGGTGAGCGTTATGCTCGGCGCACAGAACTTCTATATGCCTATATTCGAGGAGGCACTCGAGTCTTACGGCTTGCCGCTCGAACTGAAATATCTGCCAGTGATAGAGTCGGCACTCAACCCGAACGCCGTTTCGCGCGTTGGTGCCACTGGTCTGTGGCAGTTTATGATTACTACTGGCAAGAAGTATGGCTTGGAGGTGAACTCGCTTGTCGACGAGCGTCGCGACCCCATGCGTGCATCGTACGCCGCAGCTCACTACCTGCGCGACCTCTATAAGATATTCGGCGATTGGAACCTTGTCATAGCAGCCTACAACTGCGGACCAGAAGCCATTAACCGAGCCATCCATCGCTCAAACGGCGAGAAGGACTATTGGCGCATCTATCCCTATCTGCCGAAGGAGACCCGTGGCTATGTTCCGGCGTTCATCGCCGCCAACTATATTATGAACTACTACTGCGAGCACAACATCTGTCCGATGCGTGCCGACTTGCCCGTGAAGACCGACACCGTGGTAGTCAACCGCGATGTACACTTCGAGCAGGTGGCTAAGGTGCTTGGTATGGATGTCGACCAGGTGAAGCAGCTCAACCCACAGTATCGTCGCAATGTGGTTAACGGCAGAACGAAACCGTCAGCACTGCGCCTGCCCGTGGCTATGGTGGGCAACTTCATCGATAACGAAGACTCTATCTACGCCTATCGCCCTGACGAACTGCTCACAAAACGACTTGAGGTGGCTGTGAACACAGAGACCCCAACCGTGTCGTACCGCTCTAAAGGCAGAGGTAGACACAGCAAATCGAGAACACGTAGAGGCTCGAATGGTCGTCGTAGGAGCGTGACTATACGCCAAGGCGATACACTCTCTGAAATCGCACGTCGTAGTGGAACAACAGTGAGCAAACTGAAGCGACTGAATAATATCAGCGGTACTAATATCCGTGCAGGCAAGAAGCTCCGCGTCAAGTAGTAATGATGCGGAAGTCTTCCTAATGCTGCATACATATATATACCTTATTAATATATAGGAGACCTAAATCATGGACGACCAAAATCTGAAAGACAAGCAGCGTGAGCTTGCTGATGACCAAATGATTGAACAAGCCTTCAAGGAAGTACTTGATATATACGTGGCATCGCGTCACCGAAAGAAGGTAGACATAATAACAAAGGCGTTCAACTTCGCACGACAGGCGCACAAAGGTGTGCGCCGGTTGTCGGGCGAACCATATATTATGCACCCTATCGCCGTGGCTCGCATCGCTGTAGAGGAGATGGGACTCGGCTCTACAAGTATCTGCGCCGCACTCTTGCACGATGTAGTGGAGGACACCGACTATACCGTAGAGGATATCTCGAACATCTTTGGCGAGAAGATAGCGCAGATTGTAGACGGACTGACAAAGATTTCGGGCGGCATCTTCGGCGACAAGGCATCGGCGCAGGCAGAGAACTTCAAGAAGTTGCTGCTCACGATGAGTGACGACATACGTGTCATCCTTATCAAGATATGCGATCGTCTGCACAATATGCGCACGCTACAATCGCAGCCTGCCAATAAGCAGTATAAGATTGCAGGCGAAACGCTTTACATCTATGCTCCGCTTGCCAACCGCTTAGGTTTGAACAAGATAAAGACCGAACTTGAAGACCTCTCGTTCCGCTACGAACATCCGGAGGAATACGATTATATAAAAGGAAAACTTGCAGATACGCAAGCGCAGCGCGATGTGCTCTTTGAGAACTTTACCGCTCCGATACGTGCAGCCCTTGACAAGATGGGCATCAAGTATGATCTGAAGGCGCGTGTGAAGAGTCCTTATTCTATTTGGAATAAGATGCAGAACAAGCACGTCACCTTCGACGAAATCTACGATATTCTTGCTGTACGTATAATTTATACGCCGAAGGAACGCTCGGAGGAAATCAACGAGTGCTTCAAGATATACGTCGCAATCAGTCAGATATACAAGTCGCACCCCGACCGTTTGCGCGACTGGGTGAACCACCCGAAGGCAAACGGCTATCAGGCTCTGCACGTGACGCTCATGTCGAAGCAGGGTAAATGGATAGAGGTGCAGATACGTTCCGACCACATGGACGAGGTGGCAGAGCAGGGCTTCGCTGCCCACTGGAAGTATAAGGAGCAGGGACTGGAGTCGAGCGTAGAGACTGTTGATGAAGATTCGGAACTCAACAACTGGCTCTCTACTATCAAGGAAATCCTCGACGACCCACAGCCCGACGCAATGGATTTCCTCGATACCATCAAGCTTAACCTCTTTGCAAGCGAGATATTCGTGTTCACACCGAAGGGCGAAATAAAGACAATGCCTGCGCAGTGTACGGCTCTCGACTTCGCTTTTCAGATACACACCTTCCTCGGCTCGCACTGCATCGGCGCAAAGGTGAACCACAAACTCGTGCCACTGAGCCACAAGTTACAGAGCGGCGATCAGGTGGAGATACTCTCCTCTAAGTCGCAGCATGTGCAGGCATCGTGGATAAACTTCGTGTTCACGGCAAAGGCGAAGCAGAAGATTATGGCGATATTGCGTCGCGACAATCGCGAGTTGCAGAAACGTGGCGAACAGATACTTGATGAGTGGTTGCGCAAGAACGAGCTTGAGATGACTACCCCCGTGCTCAATAAACTCTGCGATCTGCACGAGGCGAAGAAGCATGAGGACCTGTTCTTGATGCTCGGTAAACGTTCAGTCTTGCTCGGTGATAAGGATTTAGACGAACTGCGTGAACGTAAAACCGATCAAAATGGCGGTTGGCGCAAGTTCGTACCGTTCCTTAAGAAGGGCGATAATAAGGAGGGTAAGAAGCCCAAACTGTTTGTTGTTGGCGAGGGCTTTAATAAGAAGAAGCCTGTCGTTATCAATGAGGAGAATATATCGCAATACATCTTCCCAACATGCTGCCACGCCATACCGGGCGATGACATTATGGGATATATCGATAACAAGAACCGCATAGAAATTCACCGCCGCGACTGCAGCGTGGCTTCAAAGTTGAAGGCAAGCTTTGGCAACCGCATCCTTGATGCGAAATGGGATATGCATAAGGTGATGTTCTTCGATGCTACAATCGAGTTGCGTGGCATTGACCGCAAGGGTATGCTGCGCGAGATATCAGAGGTCATATCTGACAAACTCGATGTCAATATGCACCGCATCACAATCTCGAGTGAGGATGGTATCTTCGACGGTACCATTGAGATTCGCGTTCACGATCGCAGCGAGGTTAGCGTCATCATGGATGAGCTAAAGAAGATTGAAGACCTCAAAGAGGTGTTACAGATATTATAAATATAAAATCCGCAATGCTTGTTGATTAGCATTGCGGATTTTTACTAATGTAGGCTTTGTGCAATTGCGTATATTTCTTCAATTGTAAGCCCCGTGTATTTTTGAATTTTTTCAGTAGAGTCGCCGTCGCTTAGCATGAGCTTGGCAAACTCAATGTTCTTTTGGTGTTCTGCCTCTGCTTTTCCTTTCTCAATTCCCTGCGCCATACCTTGCGCCATTCCTTCCTCCAAGCCTTGTTTTCGTCCGTCTTCCAAGCCGGTTTTTATAGCGTATTTGTAGGTGGCGTATGCATCGCGCATAATCCTAATGCTATCCTCGTATTTATCCATGTCTTTTTTACTGAGAGTTCTAAGGTCAGAAATCTCAGCTAATTTCTTAAACACAGCGTTTTTAGCCAGGAATGGCATTCTTTCAAATGTATTCATATTCTTTAAAACAAATATCCAACGTTCAAAGTCTGTCTCGCATTCTGCCTCTGTTTTTTCAAAGAGAGGTAGCATTAGATATATCATACGTATCTTATCCGACACTGTCTTGCCGGTATCGCGGTCGGCGAGTACCATGTCCGTGCGGAACTTTCCCAGTGGCAGCAATGGGTCGACGAAGTTCATAAAGCATATTGTGTAGACGGGTCGTATGTCATAGTCCCACTCGCCTTTTATGCCTTGGTTCACTATCACGCGTGAGGTGTAGTACAAAGCGCGGTCAATGAAGTGTTCTTGTCCTCGGTTTTGCATTTCCACGATAATCTCTTTGCCCTCATCCGTGGTGCAGTAGATATCGAAGATTACCTCGCGTGAGTCTTTCGACAGTCCAATCTGTTCTTTGTTGCCGAACGCCAGCGACTTAATTACAAACTCGCCAGCAAACAGGTCGTTCAAGAAACAAATCAGCAAGTCTTTGGAAATCTCGCGACCAAAGATATGTTTAAATCCCCAATCTGAGAAAGGATTGATGAATTGTGCCATATTTCTATTGTTTTGATTTACTGCAAAAATACGATTTTGTTGTGAGAAATACAAGAATAGCCTGCTATTTATTTATTATTTATGTGTTTTTGTAAAATCTTTTCTATATATAGTTGATGGTTCAAATAAAATTAGTAATTTTGATACGGATTTGATATAATCTTATCCAGACATTTGAAATAAAAGAAGCGTTATGCTTGTCTTGTAAATTGGAAACGTAGGAAATTTCGCAATTATGTACAAGGATAGCATAGTGGTTCTCACGCTTAGGCGTGGGCTGCTATCTCCATATCTGTACATAAGGGTTTTCCTACGACCTCCAATTTAAGACGTGGCATAGTAGTGCCACGCTTTTTGTGTATATAAACTATTAAACTTAAATAATTATGAAGAAAAACAATTTGTTAAATCGAGAGGTTATGAATGTACAAAACAATGTGAAGTATAGTCTTGGAGGTACCTTATTGTTATTGTGGAGCCTTGTTGTTCTTGGTGGGTGTGGACAACCTGCTAATAAGCCTATAGGGGATGGTGATACGGGAGATTCTATTTATGTGGATACTGTTGACTATTCTGTTGATGATGTAGCGAAACAAACACAGGTTAAGTGTTGGGATTATTCAACCGAAACAGATGAGATGAATGATTCTAAGTCAAGATTTGCCTCTTTAGTATCGGATAATTTTATCGAATTTGATTTTCCTTATAATGGTGGAAGCACTATGCGTTTGACTGTACGATATATGAAAAAGTATGGAACAGACGTTATATTAAGAATTTCTTCTGGTCAATTCTTATGCAGTGAATATCAGGGAACAAATTTTGTAAGAGTTCGTTTCGATAATGGAGCAGCAATGAAGTTTAGAACTCTTGAACCTGCGGATGGTAGTTCTGATCAGTTATTCTTAAGTAATGCAAAGAAATTTATTTCTTTAGCAGAAAAAGCAAAGACAATAAAGATAGAGGCACCATTTTATCAAGAAGGTAATAGAGTGTTTACGTTCTCGGTAGACAAACCTTTAGAATGGTAAACTAATCCAATTATTATTGAATAAGTTATAAATGATAAACATTTAACCGACTTGGGGCTTGCATGAAAAATGCAAGCCCCAAGTTGCGTTATATAGATTAAAAACTATCAGTTTACTTCTCACCGTTCACTTCGAGCGAGCATGTGATGCCACGGCGCATCATGTCCTTCATTGTTGGCTTCAGACGAGTGAGGAAGCCTTCCCATGAGCGGTTCTGCTGCTTTGTCCAGCCGGCTTCGGCGAGAGCTATGGCGCGTGGGTAAGCCTGGTAGTAGATGCGCTCAACGGTCGGGATGCACTCGCTCCAGAGTGTGCCAGCCACACCGAAGAGGTTGTTCTGTTCAAACTTCTCGTCCATGCCCCATGCCGGGTCGAGCGAGTAGGCATCCTGCAGGGTGGTTGCAGGCATACCCCAGTTCACCTCCGGCATGTCGCCCTTCGACATTGGGTAGTCGAAGTAGCAGTGCTCGCCAGGGCAGAGCATGATGCGTGCGTTGTTGCGTACGGCTGCGTCGAGTGCCTCCTGCGTCTGTCCGCTGCGCCATGCGAAGGTTACGCAACCAGGCTGAATCTCCTTGAAGTCAGACTCGTACCAGAACATCGGTGTCTTGCCGTACTTGTCGCGCAGCAGTTCAATCATGCGGTCGAACAAGTAGCCCTGCAGGCGCCAGTTCTCCGAGCGGTCGGTTGTCTTGATGCCGAGCTTCTGCTTCAGTGCCTGACACTTCGGGCAGTCGGTCCAGCAGTCGAGTGCCGGGTTGCCAGCCTCGTCACCACCGAGGTGTATGTATTTAGACGGGAAGATGTCCACTATCTCCTTGAACACATTGCCAAGGAACTCGTATGTGAAGTCGTTGCCTGGGCAGAGCAGTTCGTTAGACACGCCGCAGGTTGTGCGCACCGGCACCTGACGCTGGTGGCATGTGAGTTCGGGGAACACGCTGATGGCAGCCACCTCGTGTCCAGGCATCTCAATCTCCGGCACGATGTCTACGTGATACTCAGCGCCCAGCTTCACGAGTTCGCGCATCTGCTCCTGCGTGTAGTAGCCCTTGTACGGCATCTGTATGTCGTCCTGGCCCCAACGCGACGAAGCCTGCGCTGTGAGCTGCGGGTACTTCTTTATCTCGATGCGCCAAGCCTGGTCGTCGACCAAGTGGAGGTGCATGGCGTTGAGTTTGTAGCGTGCCATCTCGGGCACGAACGCCTTCAGGTCTTCGAACGGTATGAACGTACGAGCAGGGTCAACCATCAGTTCGCGTACATGAGTGCGCGGTTTGTCGCTGATGAACAGCGCAGGGATAGCGTCGGCACACTCTGTAGAGCCGTTGCCGCGCAGCAGTTGGTCGAGCGTCATGAGCGCGTAGAACACGCCGCGTGCAGTCTTGCCCTTCGCCGTCACGCCCTTCGCGTTGATAGCGAGCGTATACGCCTCGTCGTCGCTGAGCGAGTTGTCGAGTGCCAGCGTAATCTGTGTGCCGCGTTTACGACTGTTCACGATGTTGCCGATGCGCTCTGTGAGCACGCGTCGTGCTTGCTCAGCCTCGTTCGAGAGTCCGTCGGCAGCTATGATGTTCCAGGCGGTTTTTACCTTCAAGTCGGCACCCTTCTGCAGTCGCAGTTCTGCGGGGAACGGCACGAGGCAGTAGGGTGGGTAGCTCACCTGATACTTCTCTTTCGCGTCGCTGAAGAAGAGGCTCCAACCCGCTGCCTTGCGGTAGAGTTTTTCGCTGCCCTTCGGCACGATGAGCTTCACGTTCTGGCGGTTGAGTCCGTAGAACGCCGTAGCGTCAGCCTTTGGCGGCACCTTCGAGTCGACGCGCACGGTCTTCAGCCCCGAGAGTCGTGCGAAAGCGTACTCTCCAATCTGTGGATTGCCCTTTATGATGATTTCCTCCAACGCAGTACAACCCGAGAACGCTGCTGCACCGATGCTCTCAACGCCAGCCGGAATGGTTATCTTGCCCAACTTGTCGCACGCGAAGAACGCCTGCGAACCGATGCTTTTCGTTGCTGTTGGCAGCGTGATCTGCTCAAGTTGGTGGCGCGAGTGGAATGCGTTGTTAGGGATTGCGGTGCTCTGCGCCTCGCTGAGGTCTACTGAGCGCATCTGGAAACAGAGGTCGCGCAACTGACGGTAGTCGCTGTTGCCCGTCGTTGACAGTTCGCCTGTGAGCTTGAGGCTTACAGCCATCGACTTCTGTTCAGGTTTCAGGTCGTCCATACGTGCTACGGTCTGCGCTGAAACTACGGCAGAGAGGAGCGTAGCGGCAGACAATAGGAAGAATTTTCTCATTGTTTTATTGTAGATTAAGTTTATAAATTAACGGTGTAAAGGGTGGGGTAGAAGGGGTGAAAGCTTTAGGTTTGTCATCGTGCACCGAACGCCACCCGATCGGATTGCGTCCGCCACCCGATCAGATTTCGAACGCCACCCGATCAGATTTCGAACGCCATCCGATTGGGTTTCGAACGCTGTCCGCTAATAGTTGTAGTAGTTTTAGAGAGGGAAACATCACGTTTTACACGACTTAAACCATGCTGTCGAGCTGCTTCTTCAGCTCCTTCAGTTCGTCGCGCACGCTGATTAGTGTGGCGAGAATATCCGAACTCTTGTCCACGCCCGTGCGGTTCTTGTTGAGCATCTTGCGTGCTGCCGATAGCTTGAAGCCACGCACCTTTACAAGGTTGTGTATCACGCGAATCTGCTCGATGTCCTTCTCCGTGTACTGGCGCACGTTCTGTCCCACGGTCTTGGGCTTCAGATGCGGAAACTCCGTCTCCCAAAAACGCAGCGTGCTCTCTCGTATGTCGAACATAGCAGCCACCTCCTTAATAGAGTAGTACAACTTCACGTTCTTATTGGTATTCAATGCCATATTATTTGCAATTTATTTGCAAAAGTAACCAAAACAAAGTACCTTTGCAAACGTTTTAGAAAGAAATTAAAAAACAAAACGACAATATTATATAATATGATGACAGCTAACGAAATCCGCGACTCGTTCAAGAAGTTCTTCGAGTCGAAAGGACACACCATCGTGCCGAGTGCGCCGATGGTAATCAAGGATGACCCAACATTGATGTTTACAAACGCTGGTATGAACCAGTGGAAGGACATCATCCTCGGCACACGCGAGCCCGAACCGCGCCGCCGTGCCGACACACAGAAGTGCCTTCGCGTGAGCGGCAAGCACAACGACCTCGAGGAAGTAGGTCACGACACATACCACCATACCATGTTCGAGATGCTCGGCAACTGGTCGTTCGGCGACTACTTCAAGGAAGGCGCCATCGACTACGCTTGGGAGTACCTCGTAGACGTGTTGAAACTCAACCCCGCCGACCTCTACGTAACCGTTTTCGAGGGTTCGGAGGAAGAAGGACTCGCCCGTGACGACGAGGCTGCATCATATTGGGCGAAGCACGTGCCCGCCGACCACATCATCAACGGCAACAAGCACGACAACTTCTGGGAGATGGGCGATACGGGTCCTTGCGGTCCGTGCTCGGAGATTCACCTCGACTCGCGTACACCGGAGGAGAAGGCTAAGGTGCCCGGACGCGAACTCGTGAACAAGGACAACCCACAGGTTATCGAGATCTGGAACATCGTGTTCATGCAGTACGAGCGCAAGGCTAACGGCTCGCTCGTTCCGCTGCCGATGCACGTTATCGATACCGGCATGGGCTTTGAGCGCCTCGTACGCGCCATGCAGGGCAAGCACTCCAACTACGACACCGATATCTTCCAGCCTATCATCAAGGAAGAGGAAGCTATCACCGGCATGAAATACGGCGAGAAGGAGGAGACCGATGTGGCTATGCGCGTCTGCGCCGACCACCTGCGTGCCGTAGCGTTCTCTATCGCCGACGGTCAGCTGCCTTCTAACGCTAAGGCTGGCTACGTAATCCGCCGCATCCTGCGCCGTGCAGTGCGCTACGCATACACCTTCCTCGGACAGAAGGAGGGCTTCCTCTACAAACTCATCCCCGTGCTCACACGCGAGATGGGCGAGGCGTTCCCCGAACTCAAGGCTCAGCACGACCTCATCCTCCACGTAATCAAGGAGGAGGAAGATTCGTTCCTGCGCACTCTCGAGAAGGGCATCAACATGCTCAACTCGGCTATGGACGAACTGAAGAAGCAGGGCAAGACAGAGCTCGACGGCGTGCAGGCGTTCCGTCTGTTCGACACATACGGCTTCCCGCTCGACCTCACCGAGCTTATCTGCCGCGAGAACGGATTCACCGTTGCCGCAGACGAGTTCGACGCCGAGATGCAGAAGCAGAAGGAACGCGCACGCAACGCTGCCGCTGTTGAGAACTCCGACTGGGTTATCCTGCGCGAAGGCGAACAGCAGTTCGTAGGCTACGACTTCACCGAATACGAGTGCCACATCCTGCGCTACCGCAAGGTGACACAGAAGAAGAATACATACTTCGAACTCGTGCTCGACAACACTCCGTTCTACGGCGAGATGGGCGGTCAGGTAGGCGATACCGGCGTGCTCGTTAGCGAGGACGAGACCGTTACAATCACCGACACAAAGCGCGAGAACGGACAGTCGGTACACATCGTTAAGGCTCTGCCGAAGAACCCGGAAGCCGACTTCATGGCTTGCGTAGACGTAGACGCTCGCGAGGGCTCGGCTGCCAACCACACCGCTACCCACTTGCTCGACTACGCTCTGAAGCAGGTGCTCGGCGACCACGTAGAGCAGAAGGGCTCATTCGTATCGCCCACAACGCTGCGCTTCGACTTCTCTCACTTCACCAAGGTGACTGATGAGGAACTGCGCAAGGTAGAGCGTCTCGTCAACGACCTCATCCGTCAGGATCTGCCGCTCGACGAGCACCGCGACACTCCGTTCGAGGAGGCTAAGAAGCTCGGCGCTATCGCCCTCTTCGGCGAGAAGTACGGCGACAAGGTGCGCGTAGTGCGCTTCGGTCCGAGCTGCGAGTTCTGCGGCGGTATCCACGCACAGTCGACAGGTCGCATCGGTATGTTCAAGATCATCTCTGAGAGCAGCGTAGCTGCCGGCATCCGCCGTATCGAGGCAAAGACCGGCAAGGAGTGTGAGGAGCTGATGTACGACATCGAGGACATGCTGAAGGCTATCCGCGGTCTGTTCAACAACGCAAAGGACCTGCAGGGCGTCATCGGCAAGTACATCGAGGAGCACGACGCTATGAAGAAGAACATCGAGCAGTTCCAGGCTGCTGCCGTAGAGCGCACAAAGAACGACCTTATCGCTAAGGCACGCGAGGTGAACGGCGTGAAGGTCATCACAGCTGTCCTCCCGCTGGAGCCGGCTGCTGCCAAGGACCTCATGTTCAAGCTGCGTCAGGCTGTTCCGTCTAACCTGCTCGCTGTTGTAGGCTCGGTAGCTCACGAGAAGCCGATGCTCAACGTCTGCATGAGCGACGACCTCGTGAAGGACCATTCGCTCAACGCAGGTCAGATGGTTCGCGAGGCTGCCAAGCTCATCCAGGGCGGTGGCGGCGGTCAGCCTCACTTCGCTCAGGCTGGCGGCAAGAACGTCGACGGACTCTCTGCTGCCGTAGATAAGGTTGTAGAGCTTGCGCAGCTCTAATCAATAGGAGGTGCGGGCATTCCAGCCCGCATCACGCACACCCACATAGGAGGCTACGGCATTCTTGCCGTAGCCTTTATTATATGCCCTTTTTCTATTCTTTTCTCTCCTTCGCATTAACCCGAATAGTTAACAAGTGTTTCACAACGTGAAATACTCTGCATATAATTCTCTATTCTGCAATTTTAGGAGTACCTTTGCAAAGATGTCCGGCACATTCGTAATATCATACTATATAATATGATGCACATGAAAACGTTTTCATGGTTTTTCGGACTATCGCATACGTAGACATAACAGATGAAAAGAGTTCTCGACTTCATAATAGCTGCTGTGTGCCTCGTTGTCTTTGCGCCGTTATTTTTGATTTGCATCGTTGCCATTTGGCTCGAAGACGGTGCGCCAACGATATATCGGCAGGAGCGCATTGGGTTGCACGGCAAGCCATTCTACATATATAAGTTCCGCAGCATGACGCGCGACGCCGAGAAAGACGGACCGCAGTTGTTGCTCGAAGGAGCTTTGAACGACCCGCGCCTCACGCGTGTGGGTCGGTTCTTGCGTGCCCATCATCTCGATGAGCTGCCGCAGTTGTGGAATGTAGTTCGTGGCGATATGGCGTTCATCGGTTATCGTCCCGAGCGCAAATATTACATCGACCAGATAATGGAGCGCGACCCGCGCTATGAGCAGCTCTACGCTATCCGCCCAGGCGTCACCTCCTACGCCACGCTCTACAACGGCTACACCGACACCATAGAGAAGATGTTGCGCCGTCTCGAGCTCGACCTTTATTATTTAGAGCACCAGTCGCTTTGGTTCGACTTTACCGTGCTCGCAAAGACATTCATAAGTATCGTATTTGGAAAGAAGTTCTGATTGGTACACGCATAGGAGGTTATGGCATCCTGCCATAACCACGCATCCTGCTATAACTACGCTCTTGTTATAACCACGCTCTTACTATAACCACGCATCCTCCTAAGTTACATAATAACAAAAAACGCGCGCAACTGAATGGTTGCGCGCGTTTTGCTTTATTCGTTAGTCGTAAGTTATGATTCAACTTTCAACTTTCAATTCTCAACTATTTACTGCTTAGTCGCAGATAAGGTTCTCGCCAGTCATCTCCTCTGGCTGCTCTAAGCCCATGATGTGGAGGATAGAAGGAGCCACGTCAGCGAGGCGTCCGTCCTTAACGGTAGCCGAGTTGTTGTTGGTTACGTAGATGAACGGAACCGGGTTGAGCGAGTGAGCAGTGTTCGGTGTCTCGTCCTCGTTGATAGCGTTGTCAGCGTTACCGTGGTCAGCGATGATGATAACCTCGTAGTCGTTAGCCTTAGCAGTCTCTACTACGTCCTTAACGCAGTTGTCGATAGCGTGTACAGCCTTAGCGATAGCGTTGTAGATACCAGTGTGACCTACCATGTCGCCGTTAGCGAAGTTAACAACGATGAAGTCGTACTCCTGAGTGTTGATAGCACCAACCAGCTTGTCCTTCACCTCGTATGCGCTCATCTCCGGCTTGAGGTCGTATGTAGCAACCTTCGGCGACGGAACAAGGATGCGGTCCTCGCCCTCGTACGGAGTCTCGCGACCACCGTTGAAGAAGAATGTTACGTGAGCGTACTTCTCTGTCTCAGCAGTGTGCAGCTGACGCTTGCCCTGAGCAGAGAGATACTCGCCGAGAGTGTTTGTTACGTTCTCCTTCGGGAAGAGGATGTTAACACCGGTGAACGATGCGTCGTACGGAGTCATGCAGAAGTACTGCAGACCCTTGATAGTGTGCATACCTGCCTCCTCGTGCTCCTTCTGTGTGAGCACTTCTGTGAGCTCCTTAGCACGGTCGTTGCGGTAGTTGATGAAGATGACAACGTCGCCTTCCTCGATCTTGCCGTTAACGGTAGAGTTGTTGATAGGAAGAACGAACTCGTCGGTTACGCCCTCGTCGTAGCTCTCCTGCATTGCCTTCACCATGTCGTCAGACTGCTTGCCCTTGCCCTCAACGAGCAGGTCGTAAGCCTCCTTCACGCGCTCCCAACGCTTGTCGCGGTCCATTGCATAGAAGCGACCTACGATGCTTGCGATGTGCGCACCGTTCTTGTCACAGCACTCCTGAACCTGCTCGATGAAGCCCTTGCCCGACTTCGGGTCGGTGTCGCGGCCGTCCATGAAGCAATGTACGTAAACGTCGTTCAAGCCGTACTCCTTACCAATCTCGATAAACTTGAAGAGGTGGTCGAGCGAAGAGTGTACGCCGCCGGTAGAGGTGAGGCCCATGAGGTGGAGCTTCTTGCCGTTCTCCTTAGCGTAGCTGTAAGCCTTAACGATCTCCTTGTTCTGGAGGATAGAGCCGTCCTTGCAAGCGCGGTTAATCTTAACGAGGTCCTGGTAAACGATACGGCCAGCGCCGATATTCAAGTGGCCAACCTCAGAGTTACCCATCTGACCCTCCGGCAGACCTACGTCTTCGCCGCATGCGAGGAGCTGTGAGTGTGCGCTCACTGCTGTAAGGTAGTCGAGATACGGAGTCGGTGTGTTGTAGATAACGTCACCTTTGCCATGTTTGCCGATGCCCCATCCGTCGAGGATCATCAATAAAGCTTTCTTTGCCATAATTCTTTGTATGTTATTATGTTAAAATAATGTTTCCTATTTACGTGCAAAGTTACAACAAATAATCCATAAATTATCCACTCTTGATGAGGTATTCTTATGTTTTTTCGTTACTTTTGCATTGGTTTAAACTTTATTACTGACTAACGGTATAATACTTGAATATGATAAATAAACTATTGTTGTCGGCTGCGATCGTTCTTAGCGGTGCGACTACTGTTGAAGCCGCTCAGAAGAAGTCGGCGAAAGTGGAGAAACAGTTGGCTGCGCAGTGTGATGCCGGCTTGCGTTCCATCACCGAGGATGCGGCTCGTGCGCACGTATATTTCCTCGCCGACGACCTCTTGGAGGGTCGTCGTGCAGGCGAGCGTGGCTCGCGCATCGCCAAGCAGTATATCATCTCGCAGATGCGCCAGGCAGGTTTGAAGCCTTTCTTCGAGTCGTATGAGCAGCCCTTTGAGGCTTGCGCCGTGCAGAAGCTAAAGAGCGGTGTGCGCTACTTCGTTGAGGCTGACTCGATAGCCGAGATTAAGAAGCAGGTGCACCGCACGATGCACCTTAGCAATGTGCTCGCGGTGCTGCCGGGCAAGAAGACCGATGAGATGGTTGTTGTGGGTGCGCACCTCGACCATGAGGGCGTGTACCGCGACCTCGAAGGCGACAAGATATACAACGGAGCCGACGACAATGCGTCGGGCGTGGCTGCCGTGCTGCAGATTATGAAGGCTTTCGTGGCGAGTGGAGCAACGCCGGAGCGCACTATCGTGTTCGCATTCTGGGACGGCGAGGAGTTCGGACTGCTCGGTTCGCGCTACTTCACCGACAACTATAAGGACATGCAGAACGTGAAGGGCTACCTCAACTTCGACATGGTGGGCAGCGGTACGGACAGTCGCTATCTCATGTATTTCTTCACGGCTGCACATCCGAAGTTTGGCGAGTGGCTTAAGGCGGACATGACGAAGCACAACTTCTGCTTCGACCCCGACTATCGTGCTTGGGAAAACCCCGTTGGTGGCAGCGACCAGCAGTCGTTCCACTTGAAGGGCGTGCCTATCGTATGGTATCACACCGGCGGTCAGCCCAACTACAACTTCCCGTCGGATGAGGCTGACACGGTGAACTATCCGAAACTGACGGACATCACCCGTGCGTCGTACCTCACCACGTGGCACTTGGCGAACGAAGCGGAATATTAATAAAAAGCGTGATGGAGCACTGCAAACAGTGCTCCATCACGCTTTTTATTAGTTGAGAGTTAATACAGCAGCATGAGTCCTGCGAACGCAGCCCAACTTATCATCTTCATCGGGTTTATCTTCACGAACTTCGTGCCTACGAATGTTGCTACGAAGATGGCGATGCTCACCCAGAAGTTCCACGGGTTGATAGCTGGCGACGAGAAGTTCTCGGGAGTCATAAGCAGAAGGGCTGCTGCAGCGATGAGTCCTACTACGGCAGGGCGCAGACCCGACATGATGTTCTGCACCGTCGGCGTGTTCATGTACTTCATAAATACACGGCAGATGAGAATCATCAGTATGAACGACGGCAGCACGAGGGCGCACGTTGCTGTTGCGCTACCCAAGATGGATGCCCATTCGCCCATGCCGGCTTTGTGTATGGCGGTGTATCCGCAGTATGTAGCTGCGTTGATACTTATCGGACCTGGTGTCATCTGGCTTATAGCCACGATGTTTGTGAACTCGGGTGCTGTGAGCCACGCATGGTTGTACACCGTCTGGTTCTGTATCAGCGACAACATGCCGTAGCCGCCACCGAATCCGAATATTCCGATTTGGAAAAACGTAAGAAAAAGCTGGAGGTATATCATTGTTGAATTTTGAATTTTGAATTTTGAGTTTTGAATTCACCATTGAATAACTCAACATTTACTATTCTGTTGGTTTGATTAGAATGCCGTACAGGTAGCCGCACATTCCTGCCACTACGAGCACGTAGATAGGGTTTACGCCCAGGAGCCATATCAGCAGTGCGCTGCCTACGGGTATCCAGCAGTTGGTGAGTGCGATGCGTGCCGACTTTGCCAGTGTGAACACGGGGGCGGCAATCAGAGCCACCACCGCAGGGCGTATGCCGTTGAATGCCGATGCAACCACAGCGTTGTCCTGGAACTGGTGGAAGAACATTGCGATGAGCAGGATGATAAGGAACGAGGGGAGGGTGACGCCGAGCGTAGCGCAGATGGCACCGGCGAGCTTGCGCATACGATAGCCGATGAACACGCTCATGTTCACTGCCAATGCGCCCGGGCACGATTGTGCCACGGCGATGAGGTCGAGAAACTCCTCGCGCGTCATCCATTTGTGCCTGTTCACCACTTCTGCCTCTATCTGTGGTATCATTGCGTAGCCACCGCCGAGCGTGAAGATGCCTATCTTGAAGAACACGCGGAACGCTGCTAAGTAAAAGTTCTGCATACTGTTTTGCTATGAAATCGCCTTTGTTGTTAGTTCTGTGAAGTGTCTTTCGGGCGTTATGCCCGAAGCGTACACTTCTGTCGTCTGCAAAGGTACATTATTTAAAGCAAACTCCCACAGAATTTCGCTAATTCTGTGGGAGTTTTTTATGTTTCGCGGTTGCGAAACGTTGTTGTATAGAAGAGTTGTCGTTACTGCTTCTCAATCCACTGGCGTGCGTTTACGAATGCCTCAATCCACGGAGTCACGTCGTCCTGACGACGGTCAGCCGGGTACCAAGCGTTCTGCCATGGGAAGATGGCACGCTCCAAGTGCGGCATCATTGCCAAGTGGCGTCCGTCAGCCGAGCAGATACCAGCCACGTTGTAGTCGGAACCGTTCGGGTTGCCCGGATACTCAGCGTAGTTGTAGCGAGCTACCACGTTGTACTTGTCCTCCGACTCAGGCAGTGAGAACTTGCCTTCGCCGTGAGCCACCCAGATGCCGAGCTTGTCGCCGCTGAGCGATGAGAACATCACGCTCTTGTTCTGCGGAATCTCTACACCGAGGAAGTTGCTCTCGAACTTGTGCGAGTCGTTGTGCAGCATACGTGTGCGCTTCTCGTGGTCGGGGTTGATGAGGTTCAGCTCTACCATGAGCTGGCAGCCGTTGCAGATACCGAGCGAGAGAGTGTCCTTGCGAGCATAGAACTTGTCGAGTGCCTCCTTAGCCTTCGGGTTGTAGAGGAATGCGCCTGCCCAGCCCTTAGCCGAACCAAGAACGTCAGAGTTAGAGAAACCACCGCAGAAGACGATCATGTTCACGTCCTCGAGTGTCTCGCGACCGGTGATAAGGTCGGTCATCATAACGTCCTTCACGTCGAAGCCTGCGAGGTAGAGCGAGTAAGCCATCTCGCGCTCGCCGTTCGTACCCTTCTCGCGGATGATTGCAGCCTTGATGCCCGACGCTGTGCGGCGGTCAGCCGAGATGCCGTAGCTCTCGAGCGAGCCCTTGAACGACGGGTGGAACTGCATTTCAACCGGCTGCTTCTTGTAGTTGTCGCGGCGCTTTGCAGCACAACCGTTGAAGCTCTGGTCGCGGTCGAGCAGGTACGATGTCTTGTACCATGTGTCGCGCAGTGCGTCGATGTCGAATGTATGTGTGTACTCGTCCTTCTTGATAACGATGGTGCGTTCTGTCGGAGTGGGGTAACCGATCTTTGCGTAGCCGATACCGTTCTCCTCCATATACTCCTTGAACTCCTCCTTGTACTTGTCCGAAACCTGAACAACAACGCCCGGGTTCTCGGCAAGCAGCATCTTGATGATGTCGTTGCCGGCAAGGTTGTGGAGGTTGACGTGCATACCGCCTTCAGTGTTGGCGAAGCACATCTCGAGCAATGTGGTGATCAGACCGCCTGCAGAGATGTCGTGACCTGCCATAATCCAGCCCTTCTCTATCATCTCCTGAACTGCGTTGAAGCAGTCGGCGAAGTATTCCGGGTTCTTCACGGTCGGTACGTCGTCGCCCACGAAGCCGAGGCTCTGTGCGAATGCGCTACCGCCGAGACGCTGCTCGTCGAACGAGAAGTCGATATGGTAGAGTGATGAGTTCTTGTCGTTCACAAGTACCGGCGAAACAACCTTGCGGATGTCCGATACCTCGCCGCCTGCGCTCACGATTACTGTACCCGGAGCGATGATCTTCTCGCCGTTCGGGTACTGCTGGGTGAGCGACAGAGAGTCCTTGCCGGTCGGTACGTTCACCTTCAGAGCCAGGCAGAACTCGCTGAGAGCCTTCACTGCGCTGTACAGACGAGCGTCCTCGCCCTTCTGTGAGCGGCACGGCCACATCCAGTTGGCAGAGAGCGAAAGGCTGTTCAGTCCGTCAGCGAGCGGAGCCCAGACGATGTTGGTCAGAGCCTCTGCTACAGAGAGTACAGAACCTGCCTCGGGTGATGCCAGACCAGCTTGCGGAGCGTGTCCTAGAGCCGTAGCGATACCCTTCTTGCCGCGGTAGTCGAGTGCTACAACACCGCAGTCTGAGAGCGGCAGCTGAATCTCGCCCTGACACTGCTGGCGTGCTATCTTACCGGTTACGGAGCGGTCCACTTTGTTTGTCAACCAGTCCTTGCAAGCCACAGCCTCAAGCTGCAGCACGCGGCTTACGTATTTGTCGAGAACGTCGTCCTTGCCGTTCTCCGAAGTCTCTTCGTGTGTATATTCTGCGTCGCGGTAGTGGCGCTCTACGGTCTCGTCGCGCATGATGGTCTTCGGTGAGTGACCGAACATCTGAGCCACGTCGAGGTCGAAAGGCTTCACGCCGTCGCCCTGCTTGAATGAGAAGTGAGCGTCGCCAGTTGTCTCGCCTACTACGTACAGCGGAGCACGCTCGCGCTCTGCGATGCGACGTACGTGGTCGATGTGCTTTTCGTCGATGAGCAGACCCATGCGCTCCTGACTCTCGTTGGCGATTATTTCCTTTGCAGACAGTGTCTTGTCACCGATAGGCAGCTTGCTCATATCAATCTCGCCACCGCACTCCTCTACAAGCTCCGAGAGACAGTTGAGGTGACCAGCCGAGCCGTGGTCGTGGATAGAAACCACCGGGTTCACATCCTCCTCGCACAGGGCGCGAACGAGGTTGTATGCACGCTTCTGCATCTCGGGGTTGGCACGCTGCACGGCGTTCAGCTCGATGCCGTTGCTGTAGCGACCTGTGTCAACAGAAGATACAGAGCCACCACCCAAGCCGATGCGATAGTTGTCGCCACCTACAACGACAACCTTGTTGCCCTTCTGCGGTTCCTTCTTCAGGCAGTCGCGCTTTGTGCCGTAGCCTACGCCGCCGGCGAGCATGATTACCTTGTCGTAAGCGTACTTCTCAGCGCCTTCCTGATGCTCGAAGGTGAGCACCGAACCGGTGATGAGCGGCTGACCGAACTTGTTGCCGAAGTCTGACGCACCGTTAGATGCCTTGATGAGAATCTGCTCCGGTGTCTGATACAGCCACTTGCGCACGGGCATGATGTCCTCCCAGTCGCGTGTGAGGTTGTCGTCGTCCTTAAGACGCGGATAGGCTGTCATGTACACGGCTGTTCCGGCGATAGGCCATGAGCCTACACCGCCGCCCATACGGTCGCGAATCTCGCCACCCGTACCGGTAGCTGCACCGTTGAACGGCTCAACGGTAGTCGGGAAGTTGTGTGTCTCAGCCTTCAGCGAGATAACGCTCTCGATGTCCTTCACCTGGAAGTAGTCGGATGTCGACTGGTCGTGCGGTGCGAACTGCTCCACAACCGGACCCTGCGCGAAAGCTACATTGTCTTTATATGCAGAGAGAATCTTGTTGGGGTTCTCCTTTGTTGTCTGCTTGATCATAGCGAACAGCGACGACTCCATCTCCTTGCCGTCGATGATGAACGTACCGCCGAAAATCTTGTGGCGGCAGTGCTCAGAGTTGATCTGTGCGAAACCGAAGATTTCAGAGTCTGTCAACGGGCGGCCCAGTTCCTTCTCTATCTTGTGCAGATACTCAATCTCCTCGGCTGAGAGTGCCAGACCCTCCTGCTCGTTGTATTCTTCTATGTTCTCCACGCGCTTGATTGGTTCCGGCTCGTGGTTCACTGTGAAGATGTCTTGGTTGAGGCCCTCGTACATGCGCTGCAACATCGGGTCATGGTCGGCATCTTTCGAGCTTACGGGGAAGTACTCCTCAATACGCGAAATGCCGTGGAGGCTCATATTCTGAGTTATCTCTACGGCATTCGTACTCCATGGAGTAATCATTTCGCGGCGTGGACCCACAAAGAAGCCCTCGACAGTCTCACCCTCGATGAGAGTGGCACCGCCGTAAAGCCAACACAGTTCATTGATCTCGTCTTGTGAGAGCTTGTGATCTGCTGCTGTAGCAATCACGCTCTTGCTTGGAGTCATGAAAAATAGAATCATACTGCTTGTATATTGTTTTGGATGAAAAACATTTTGTTGTCTGCAAAGTTACGACTTTTTAGCAAAATGAGCGCATGTTTGCATGGTTATTTTGATTATTTGATAGATAGTTTGTGAATATTCTCGAGTGTGTAGGTAAAGGGCAGAGCATCCGCATCGGTCGACGCGGATGTCTGCGACGGTCGACGCGGATGTCTGCATCGGTCGACGCGGATGTCTGTAACGGTCGATGCGGATGTCTGCATCGGTCGATGCGGATGGTTTAAGCTCTGAGTGTGAACTCGAATCTAAGTCCTCCCTCCTCGTTGTTGTGTGCGCTGATTGTTCCGCCGTGCAACAGTACGGCGTTCTTCACGATGGCGAGCCCGAGTCCGGTGCCGCCCATCTTGCGCGAACGTCCTTTGTCCACGCGGTAGAAGCGTTCGAAGATGCGTGACAGATGCTCCGACGGCACGCCCACGCCGTTGTCGGAGAAGGTGAAGTGCCACTTGCGGTGGTCATCGAACAGTTCGTCGGAGCTTAGCTCTGCTTCTATGGTTATCGTTGTGCCCACACCGGCGTAGGCGATGGCGTTGTCGGTGAGGTTGCGGAACACGCTGTAGAGCAGACTCGTGCTGCCGCGCACCACGATGTTCGGCTGCAAGCGGTTGCAGAACTTCATCTCCTTCTGCTGCAGTTGCAGTGCTGTCTCCTTCTGTATGTTCGATACGATGTCCGATATGTTCACGTTCTCCTCGCTCATCATCTCCGGTGCGTCGTCCATGCGGTTGAGCGTAGAGATGTCTTGCAGCAGCGAGGTGAGACGTTGGCTCTGTGCGTAGCTACGCTGCAGAAACTGCTCGCGTGTGGCATCGTTGATGTTCGGGTTCTCGAGTATGGTCTCCAGATAGCCCTGTATGCTTGCTACGGGTGTCTTCAGCTCGTGTGCGATGTTCTGCGTGAGCTGTCGTTTCAGCACGTCCTGCTCGCGGCGTGTAGTCTGCAATCGTTTGTACATCTTGATGATGCGCTCGGCTATCTCGCCCAACTCGTCGTTGGGGAACACGGCGAGGTCTTCCGTGTCGAGCGACTCGTTGTGGTCGGCTCTTGAGGCGAACGTGCGCAGCTTCGTGATGTTGTCGCTCAGTCGACTGATGAAGCGGTAGAGTATGATGGTGAGCAGCAGTATGGCTCCTATGGCGAACCAGATGTAGTGCTGGTCGGCTTGCAGCGAGCGTGCGAGGTCGCTCGTGTAGGGCAGGGCGGAGCGTATGATGAGCTGCTGCTTGGGGAAGTAGGTGGCAGAGTAGAAGAAGTCGCCGTGTACGGTCTCGCTGTTGCGGTCGACGGTCGAACCTGCACCATGCTTCAGCGCCGATGCTATCTCCGGTCGTGTGGAGTGGTTGTTGATGTGCGAGTAGTCCTTCAGCTTGCTGTCGTAGAGCACATCGCCGTTGGCGCGTATCAATGTCACGCGTATGTTCTGTATGTAGTGGGTTTCTACATAGCGGTCGAGTGCCTCCTCCGAGAAGTCGGGGAAGAGGCGCAGATATTCCTCCATGCGCGAGTTGTAGTCCTGCAGCTTCAGGTTGAGCGTGTCAATCTTGAACTGTTTCTCGCGCTCCTGCTGGAACACGATGAACGCCACGGCGAACACAAGGAACACCGAGAGGATGCTGAGGTATAGTTTTTTGCCGACTGATATCTTCATAATTAGTAATTTAGGAGGGTATGGCATCCTGCCATACCCACGCAGGTTGTTTGTAGTATGTAGGAGGGTATGGCATCCTGCCATACCTACGCAGGTGGTTTGTAGTAGGTAGGAGGGTATGGCAGGATGCCATACCCTCCTATGCGTCAAAGTAATATCCAAATCCGAGGCGCGTGACGATGCACTTCGCGAAGCGACCTATCTTCTTGCGCAGGCGTGTGATGTTCACGTCCACGGTGCGGTCGAGCACCAGCACGTCCTTCGGCCATACGCGGTCGATGAGTTCCTGGCGCGAGAACACACGTCCGCGTTCGTCGAGCAGCAGGTGAAGCAGTTCGAACTCAGTTTTCGTGAATGCTATCTCCTCGCCGTCGATGGCTACGGTCTTCTTGTCGAGGTTCATCACGATGCCTTGGTAGGTGATGAGGTGCGCCTCTTCCTCCTCGTTCTCAGTGGCTGTGCGGCGCAGCACGGCACGCACGCGCACCATCACCTCGCGCAGCGAGAACGGCTTCGATATATAGTCGTCGGCACCGAGGTTGAAACCCGTCACGGTGTCGTTCTCTGTGTCGCGGGCGGTGAGGAAGATGATAGGCACGCGAGCTGTCTGTGGGTCGTCCTTCAGCAGTCGGGCGAGGGCGAACCCCGACATGCCGCCCATCATCACGTCGAGCAACAGCAGGTCGAACGATGCTATGTCGAGCGTCTGCGCCTCTTCGGCTGATGTGGCGGTCTGCACCTCGTAGCCTTCTGTTTCGAGATTGAACTTGAGGATTTCGAGCAAGTCCTGCTCGTCGTCAACAACGAGGATTTTCTGGTTTTGTTTCATAACTGCTATATCTTTGTTCTGCTTGCAAAGTTATATATAATTGTATTCACACGTACTACCAAACTGTTACATTTTCGTTACGCCAACAAAAAAGGCACACCACTGGGTGTGCCTTTCATATCTTAAAACGCCTGCTTATCGCCAACGATGACGTTAGCCACGGTCTTATACATTATATATATGTCGAGCCATACGCTCCAATGCTCCAAGTACCAGATGTCGCCAGCCACGCGTCCCTCCATCTGCGAGAGGTATTTTGTCTCGCCTCTGAAGCCGTTCACCTGGCTCCAACCGGTGATGCCTGGCTTGATATAGTGGCGCACCATGTAGTTGTCGATGAGCTTCGAGTAGTCGTCGGTGTGCTTCACCATGTGTGGACGTGGACCCACGATACTCATCTGTCCTAACAGTACGTTGATAAACTGTGGCAGCTCGTCGATGTTTGTCTTGCGCATTATGTTGCCCCACTTCGTCTTGCGCGGGTCGTTCTTCGTAGCTTGCAGCGTATCGGCATCCTTGTTCACCTTCATGCTGCGGAACTTCAGGCAGTAGAACTCCTTACCGTTAAGTCCGGTGCGCTTCTGTCGGAAGAACAACGGTCCTGGCATTGTTATCTTCGTAACGATAGCCACAACGGCGAGTATGATGGGGAAGAGCGTGCAGAGGAATGTCAGTGACACCACGACGTCGAACGTGCGCTTTATCAAGCGGTTCTCGATGAGGCTCAGCGGCTCGTTGTAGAGACTCAAGTAAGGTACGTCGCCCAGCACTTTGAGGTGCATACGATGGTGTAGATAGTTGCTGACGTTGGGCATCGAATAGAAGTGGATGAAGTGATGCTCGCAGTAGCGTATCACTTCAAGGATTTCCTCGCTGAAGCGTGAGGGCAGACAGCAGTACAATTCGTGTACGTTGCTGTGCTCCTTCAGCACCTCTGGCATATCCTTCGGTGTGCCGAGATATGTGCATAGCTCGGAGAATTTCTCGTTGGGTTGGTGGTCGAAGTAGCCCAGCACGTTGAAGCCTAAGTCGTTTGGCATGGTCATCTGGCGAAACATGTTACGCGCGTTGCTGTTGCTTCCTACGAACACCACGTTGTGTGCGTGCTTCGGCATACGTCGCCAGGCTGCAACAACATGACGTGTTATGATGCGGAAGATAGAAACACCGACGAATGCAGTCAGCCAAAACTCTATCATTCTGAATAACGACATGTGTTGGAAGTCGCCGATGGCGAACATGAGAATGCAACCGATTGCACTTACGAAGAAGTTCTGCATCACACGCATGATAATCTGGTGGTTGCTCACCTTGCGATGATGCAGCACGACACCATTCTCCATTGTGCAAGCTAAATATACGATAGAGCCTACCACCATCGTTTGGCGCATTGCGTCGATGTTGGTGTCATATTTTAAAACGCAACAAAACAGCCAGTACAAAAGATTGATGATGATGATATCACCAAGCAATACTGACATCTTCAATAGTTTGTTCTCGTGTGGGCTATGTATAGTGTTACTCATTATTCTTCATTTTGGGGTTATATGAATACTAATTTATAATTACTCTCTCACTCTCTAAATATTATCGTTGTTGTAAGTATGCGTTTGATGTATCTTTGTTTTTTGTGTGTATGCATAACGCAAACGCTGCAAAGTTAGTCTAAATAGTTTAGATTATTGATACAAATGGACACAAAAGTGTTAATTAGTGTAAAAAAAAAAACGCTAAAAGACCAAAATTTCTTTCGGAAGCAACGCCTCGGGCGTGCTTCCGGAGGAAATATGGCGGATTGTATCCGCTGCGTAATTGCGCAAGATATATGGAGCTTGGCGTGCAAAACTCAATAATTTTAAGTAACTTTGCACTTCGTATTTAATTTAAAAAACAGAAACAAATGATAGTCTGCATAGCCGAGAAACCAAGCGTAGCCAAGGATATAGCCCGCATATTGGGTGCCACCGCCTCACACAACGGATACATGGAGGGCAATGGCTTCCAAGTGACGTGGACCTTCGGTCACCTCTGCACGCTGAAAGAGCCCAACGACTACACCGAGAACTGGAAACACTGGAGTCTCTCGGCGTTGCCGATGATTCCGCCGCGCTTCGGTATCAAGCTCATCGACGACGACGGCATCAAGCGCCAGTTCAGTGTCATCGAGCGTCTCATGCAGGCTGCCGACTGCATCGTCAACTGTGGTGACGCCGGACAGGAGGGTGAGCTGATACAGCGTTGGGTGATGCAGAAGGCACAGGCGAAGTGTCCGGTGAAGCGTCTTTGGATATCGTCGATGACCGACGAGGCTATCCGCGAGGGTTTCAACTCGCTGAAGGACCAGAGTGAGTACCAGCCGCTGTACGTAGCCGGACTGAGCCGTGCCATCGGCGACTGGCTCCTGGGCATGAACGCTACGCGCCTCTACACGCTCAAGTACGGACAGAACCGACAGGTGCTCAGCATCGGTCGCGTGCAGACACCTACGCTCGCGCTCATCGTCAACCGCCAGAAGGAGATCGACTCGTTTGAACCAGAGCCTTATTGGGTGCTCTCCACTATCTATCGCGACACACTCTTCACTGCTACCAAGGGCAAGTTCACGACGAAGGAGGAGGGCGAGCAGGCGTTCGCCACCATCGCCGACAAGCCGTTCGAGGTGACGGGCGTGTCGAAGAAGAACGGCAACGAGGCTCCTCCACGCCTCTTCGACCTCACCTCGCTGCAGGTGGAGTGCAACCGCAAGTTCTCATACAGTGCCGAGACAACGCTCAACCTTATACAGTCGCTCTACGAGCGCAAGCTCACCACCTATCCGCGTGTCGATACGCAGTTCCTGAGCGACGACATCTACCCGAAGTGTGCCGGCATACTCACCGGTATGCGCGGTTACGAGCAGTACATACAGCCGCTTGCCGGCAAGAAGTTGCCCAAGTCGAAGCGTGTCTTCGACACATCTAAGGTGACCGACCACCACGCCATCATCCCGACCGGCGTGCCTGCGTCTGCACTCAGCGACATGGAGCGCAACGTCTACGACCTCATTGCGCGTCGCTTCATCGCTGTGTTCTACCCCGACTGCAAGTTCGCTACCACCACCGTGCTCGGCAAGGTGGAGGATGTGGCGTTCAAGGTGAGCGGAAAGGAGATATTAGAGCCTGGCTGGCGCACCATCTACGCACAGCAACCCACGGCAACCCAACAACAAATCTCAACATCTCAACCCAACAACCCACAACCGTCGTCGTCCGAAGACGACGACAAGCAGGACGAGGAGCGCACTCTGCCCACATTCGTGAAGGGCGAGAGTGGACCGCACACGCCTACGCTCACCGAGAAGTGGACCACACCGCCGAAGTACTACACCGAGGCTACGCTGCTGCGTGCCATGGAGACCGCCGGCAAGTTCGTCGACGATGAGACGCTGCGTGCTGCGCTGAAGGAGAACGGCATCGGACGACCGTCTTCGCGTGCCGGCATCATCGAGACGCTCTTCAAGCGCCACTACATACGTCGCGAGCGCAAGAACCTCATCGCCACGGCTACCGGTATCGAACTGATTGATATCATCCACGAGGAACTGCTCAAGAGTTGCGAGCTGACCGGCATATGGGAGAAGAAGCTCCGCGATATAGAGCACAAGAAGTACGAGGCTGCCGACTTCATCAACGAGCTGAAGCAACAGGTGACGGAGATTGTGTACGACGTTCTGCGCGACAACAGCAACCGCCGTGTCACCATCACCACCGACGAGGACTTGAAGAAGGCGAAAAAGAAAAAGACTGCTGCGCCGAAGAAAGCCGCAGCAAAGTCTGCTGCAACGGCATCGGCTGCATCAACAAAAAATGCTGCCGCCTCACCGCAGCCCGCAACAAGCGAGCCGTCGGCAGACGACAGCATAATCGGCACCACTTGCCCCGTTTGCGGCAAGGGTACAATCATAAAAGGTAAGACGGCTTACGGCTGCAGCAACTGGAAGAACGGCTGCACCTACCGTGTCGCGTTCAAATAGTTTAGAACTTCACCACGCGCGAACCGTCTGCAGTCTCTTCGATAGTAACCTTCGTAGCATCCTCAGGCAGCAGGTCCTCTATCAGCTCCGGCCACTCCAGGAAGCACAGCGAACCGCTGTAGAAGTAGTCTTCGTAGCCCATGTCGTACACTTCTTCGAGTTTCTTTATGCGGTAGAAGTCGAAGTGGTATATTGCGTCGCCGGTTGTGGCGGAAGTGTATTCGTTCACGATGGCGAACGTGGGCGATGTGATTACGTCGTCTACGCCCAAGCACTCGCAGACAGCCTTTACGAAGGTTGTCTTGCCTGCGCCCATCTTGCCGTAGAAGGCGAACACCTTGCCGTCGCCCATGTTCTCGACAAAAGTCTTGGCAGCCGCGTTGATGTCTGCCAGAGAGTTGATTTTTATTTCCATAGTTTTTCCGTTTTTCTATTATTACAGTAAGCTGCTCGCAGCTTTTTTTATTTCCTTCCCTTTAGTGTTATCAGCGGTATGAGCATCTCTTCGAGCGAGATGCCGCCGTGCTGGAACGTGTCCTTGTAGTACGACACGTAGTAGTTGTAGTTGTTGGGGTAGGCGAAGAATGTGCTGCCGGTGGCGAACATGTACGACGTACTGATGTTTGGTGCGGGCAGCTGCGCCTCCTGTGGATTCTTGATGACGAACACTTCCTTCGATTGGCAGTTGAGGTTCTTGCCCAGCTTGTAGCGCAGGTTGGTGTTCGTGTTGCGGTCGCCGATTATCTTCACCGGCTTCGACGCACGGATACTGCCGTGGTCGGTGGTGATGATGATGCGGCAGTCGATCTGCGAGAGTGCGTTGAGCAAGTCAGCCATGACCGAATGGCGGAACCACGAGAGCGTTATCGAGCGGTAAGCCGACTCGTTGTTGGCAAGCTCGCGCACCATTTTCGATTCGGTTCTTGCGTGCGAGAGCATATCGATGAAGTTGACCACGATGACGTTGAGGTCGTTCTTCGTCAGCTCGTTGAGGCGTGCAAGCAGTTTGTCGGCACCCGTCGAGTCGTTCACCTTGTGATACGAGAACGAGTCGTGGCGGCGGTATCGCTCTATCTGCGTGCGTATGAGCGGTTCCTCGTTGAGGTTCTTGCCCTCGTCTTCGTCCTCGTCCACCCACAGCTCGGGGAACATCTTCTCAATCTGCTCGGGCATCAAGCCCGAGAAGATAGCGTTGCGTGCGTACTGCGTAGCCGTCGGCAGGATGCTGGTGTACATGTCCTCCTCAATGTCGAACATGTTTCCAATCTCCTTCGACAGCACGCGCCACTGGTCGTAGCGGAAGTTGTCGATGACGATGAGGAACACTTTCTCGCCCTCGTTTATCGCAGGGAATACCTTGCGCTTGAAGATGTCCGGGCTCATCAGCGGGCGTTCGGTTACGCCCGGTGCCACCCACGACAAGTAGTGCTTCTTTATGAACTTGGCGAAGCCGTTGTTCGCCTCCTCCTTCTGCATCTGCAGCATCTCGGTCATGTTGCTGTCCGTAGAGCTAAGCTCCAGTTCCCAGTGTACCAGTCGGCGGTACGCATCCTTCCAGTCGTCTATCGTGTTGCAGTTCATTATCTGCATTGATATGTCCTGGAAGTTCTGCTGATAGCCCGTCTGCGTCACCTCCGACACAATCTGCTTGCGGTGTATGTTCTTCTTCAGCGTGAGCAGGATCTGGTTGGGGTTCACAGGCTTTATCAGATAGTCGGCTATCTTCGAGCCGATAGCCTGATCCATGATGTTCTCCTCCTCGCTCTTCGTCACCATCACTACGGGTGTGGCAGGCGACAGCTCCTTTATCTGTTGCAGCGTTTCGAGTCCGCTGATGCCGGGCATCATCTCGTCGAGCAGCACCAGGTCGAACTTATGCTGCTTGCACTCTTCGATGGCGTCTGTTCCGTTGCTCACGGTCACCACCTCGTATCCTTTGCTCTGAAGGAAGATGATGTGGGCGCGCAAGAGTTCAATCTCATCGTCTACCCACAGTAAATATCCGTTGCTCATAATGCTCTTTCTTTTTTTGTTAAAAACCGTCGAGGTCGTAATACTCATCGTCGTCGAAGTTGTCTTTCTGGGTCTTGCTGCCCTGCTTCTTCGATGTGCTCTGCTGAGGCTGCGGGTCCTCGCCGAAGTAGAAGTCGTCCTCCAACTGCTTGGGTTCTTCCTTTACTATCGGCTTGGGCTCTTCCTTAACCTCCGACTTCGGTTCCTCAACAACAGTCGTTGCAGACTCCTCCTTGACCTCCGGCTTCGGTTCCTCTACAACAGTTGTTGCAGACTCCTCCTTAACCTCCGGCTTCGGTTCCTCAACGACAGTCGTTGCAGACTCCTGAGGTTGTTCCTCCTCGATGTTCACCACGCCACCCTCAGTCGACGGCTCTTCCGTAGGTTGAGGCTCTTCGTCGAAGAATGTGTTCGTAGTGTTCTGGTTGTTCGTAGGCTCCTCCTCGAAGTCGTCGCGCTGCTTTGTCGTCTTCTGTTCGTCTGGCTCAACGACGGGTTCTTCCGGAATGTCGAGCAGATCCTCCGTTGCTATCTTAAGCGGAGCGAAGTTCTTCTCGTAGAACTCGGCGTAGTCGGCATAGCTGAACTGCTTGCCGAGCAGCGGCAGGTTCACGTCGCTGATTACTATCTGTCGACTCTTGCCCACGAGCTTCATCAGTTGCTTCTGCTTCTGCAGCTGGCGTGCGTACTGCAGTGCCTCGTCGTAGTTGCGGAAACCCTTCACGAGCATACGGTTCAGTCCGTCCGCCTGCTCCACCTCTATGTCGAAGTTGCGCACCATGAACGATGTGAAGTTGTAGCGAGCCAGCTCGAAGAGCATACGGTTGGCGTCTATCGAGTCGGGTCGGTACGCAATCATGTATATGAACGCTGCGTTGCGGTCGTTAGAGAACTCGCGCACTGCCGTCGAGTCGCTTTCGTTGAGCACCTGCGAGCGTCGCTCCCAGATGTTCTCGAGGTCGAACTTGCCGCCTTGCAGCTGTCGTCCCTCGTTCACGCCCTTCACGATCATGCCTGCCATTACGGCTATAGGGCTTTGCGGATACTTCTTCACCACCGTGTTCAGGTCGTCGATGCAGCCCTCGTAGTCGCCGTCGTTCAGCTTGCCGAGACCACCGATGAAGAGGAACTTGTCGCGGTTGGCACCCAACGGGAACCGCTGTTCGGATACGCCGACATTGCCGCGCACCTCCTTGTAGCGCGCCGCCTTGAACGCATCGTATGTAGCGGCGTACAGCGAGTCTTCGAGGTGCACGCCGAGACGCGCGTTCTCCACGAAGTTGGGGTCGGTGAGCAGCGTTGTCCACTCGCTCTCGGGGTACTCCTGCTTGAGTCGTGCCACGTACGAGTCGGCGGTCTGTCGGTCGCCCTTGCGCATATATAGCAGGTAGAGGTGATAGTAAGCCTCCGCCTTCTTCTCAAAGTTGGGATAGTCGCCGCCGATAAGTCGCATGAACTGCTTCTCGCTTCGCGGTAGGTTGTCGAGCTTGTCCTTGAAGATGACGCCCGAGTTGTAGAGTCCTTCGGCGATGATGTTGTTGCTCGCAGCCACCTGCTCCTCCGTGAACGGTATCTGCGCCATGTAGTACTCGCGTTTGTGCGGGTCGTTCTGTGCGCTGTCAGCGATGAGTGCGAGCGAGTCGGCTATTGCTTCCGCCTGCGCTATGGAGTCCTGCTGTTCCTCGGTGAGTTCCGGCTCGTCGGTCTGGAACGCCACCACCGTTTTGTTCACGCGCTGCCAGTCGTCCACATTCTCGCGCTTGCCCCATTGCTTCTGGAACGCCGCCTTACCCTGGCTCACCGCCATCTGGTTGTAGAAGTACCACTGCGCGTTGCGCTGGTTCTGCAGGTTCTGCTGGTTCTGCATAGTCGTGTTGTTGCCGAACTGGTTGTTCTGCGCCATGTCGTTGCCGCCGTTCATCTGGTTCTGCGCGTCCTGCTCTGCCTGCAGTCGGCGTTCCTCCTTCTCCTTCTTCTTCAGTGCCTCGATGGTGCGGTCGATGGCAGCGTTGCGGTCGCTCTCGCTCATCTTGGCGAGCGACTGCAGCGAGTCCTGCAGGTGTATAGCGTCGGTGTATGGCACGAGGTCGTCCAGAATCTTCGAGCGGTTCGACAGCTCCTCGTAGTCCTTGCGCTCTTTGTCGAGCATACCGATGGCTTGACCGTAGCAGCGCTGCGCGTCGTTGTAGCGCTCCTTGTCCCAGTAGATGTCGCCGAGCTTCAGCAGCAGCACGCCCTTCTCTATGCCCGAGCGCGTGGCTTTAGCCGCTCCGCGCTCGTAGGCGTTGATGGCTTGTGCGGTGTCGCTCTGTGCGAGGTATATGTTGCCGATGGCGTAGTACACCTGGTCGAGATATTCCTTGTTCTTGTCCGAGCGTGCCATACGCTTCAGCCTGCCAATCATCTTCTTCGACTGACCTACGGACATCACCTCCGTCATGCAGATGCGTGCGTTGAACTCCAGCTCGTAGGGTGGGTTGAGTTTCGTCACGTGCTTGAACGCCTTCATCGCCTCCACGTTGTTGCCCAACGCTGCCTGCATCTGTCCCATGAGGTACCACTCGCGTGCGCGCTGCTTGCGTCGCATCTCGTGCTTTATCACGTTGCGCAGGTGGGGTATAGCTTTCTCGTATTCGCCCGTGTGCACGTAGTAGTCGGCGTAGGTGTAGTCCCACTCCTTGCGTGCCGACCAGTGGATGGAGTCGCGCTGCATGTTGCGTATCACGTCCTCGGCATCGTAGAGCCAGCCCTCCTCGATGTAGCACTTGGCGAGCCATGCTCTCGACTTGGCGTAGATGGCTGGCTGCGTCTGGTACAGTCGGCTCATGTAGTTGAACGTGGCAGCTGCCTCGTCGAACGCTCCCTTGTAGAACTGCGAGCGTCCCATGAGCAACCACGCCTTCCAAAGGAACGGGTTGTACTCGCGGCGCGAGAGCCACTCCAAGTCCTTCGCCGTCTTCTTGCGCTGCTTCGTCCACTGCGGTCGGCGCTTTATGCTGTGCAGCTTGATGGTCTTCTGACACTTCTCGATGGCGCGGTCGTAGTTCGACTTGCCTATCTCCCGGCTGTTCTTGTTGCTCACGGTGTAGAGCGGGATGAGCTCGGTGAAGTTGTCCTTGTTGCCTTCCTCCTTCTCTAATGAGGCGTCGATATACGCCAACGAGCCGTTGTAATAAGTGTTATAACGCGCCTTGAACGAGTGCCACCAGCGTGTGCGCGCGGTGTTTTTCTGCGTAGAGCATCCTGTCGCAACCACCAATACAGCTGCGAGAAGGATGGGTACAATATGTCTTGTCTTAAATAGTTTCACGTATAAATAACTCTGTTTGTGGCGTTTTATTGCCTTAACCCTCCCTGAGCATGAATGTTTCGTCCTTTATCTGGTCGGGCAGGTTGATACCGCGCAGTGTCAGACTGCGGCACCAGTCGGCTATCTCCTCGTGACGCATGGTGTAGAGCACCTCGCTGAACAGCTCCACCTCCTCGTCGGTGTAGCTGTCTGACGGTCGGCCGCTGAACGCGTCGAGTTCCTCGTCGTCGTAGTAGACGATGTCCTTCGTGGCGGCTTCCATCATGCAGTCCTGCTCGCACTTGTCGTTAGTGCCGTTGCATGTGGCGCATGTCTCCACCACGGTTATCTTCTCCTCGCCGTCGTGCTTGCTCAGCTTGGCGATCAGTGCGGCGATGATGCCGAGCACAATTATCGAAATCACTAATATTATCATATTCTCTTCAAAGTTTTATTAGGTGTCCTCCCACGGATTCCTCCTTAGGAGGGTATGGCATCTGGCCATACCCACGCCGCCTGCTATGGGATATTCTCCCACAGAATACGCCGAATTCACAGAACCTCCTGCTGAGATGTCCTCCCACGGATTTCTCCTTAGGAGGGTATGGCATCTTGCCATACCCACGCCACCTGCTATGGGATATTCTCCCACGGAATACGCCGAATTCACAGAACCTCCTACTGAGATGTCCTCCCACGGATTTCACAGATTTACACAGATACTTAGGGTGCGCTGTTCTCCCACAGAATACGCCGAATTCACAGAACCTCCTACTGAGATGTCCTCCCACGGATTTCACAGATTTACACAGATACTTAGGGTGCGCTGTTCTCCCACAGAATACGCCGAATTCACAGAACCTCCTGCTGAGATGTCCTCCCACGGATTTCACAGATTTACACAGATACTTAGGGTGTGCTGTTCTCCCACAGAATTTGGCAGCGTGGGTATGGCAGGGATGCCATACCCTCCTACATCTGTGCGCATCTGTGCCATCTGTGGGAGGCTCTTCTCTGCCAGAAGTTTCCGTGCGTTCTGTGGAAATATCTTTTCTCCCACGGATTTCACAGATTTACACAGATACTTATGGTGCGCTGTTCTCCCACGGAATTCACAGAATTCACAGAATTTGTCAGCGTGGGTATGGCAGGGATGCCATACCCTCCTAATCTGTGCGTATCCGTGTCATCTGTGGGAGGCTCTTCTCAGCAAGAGGTTCTGTGTATTCGGTGCATTCCGTGGGAGCTTCTTCACCGCTTGTTCGGTTGGTGCAGCAGAGACTGCTGCACCCCCTGGCGGAATCCACGGAAGTAGTGTGCACATCTCACCACCTCACCATCTCACCACAACAACATCATTTCACCTCGAACCCAGCCTTCTGCATGTCCTCCCAGTACTGTGGGTACGACTTCGTCACTACCTGCGGTTCGTTAATCCTCAGTCCAGGGAACACGATTGCCGCCGGTGCGAACGCCATCGCCATGCGGTGGTCGTCGTAGGTGTCGATAGGCTCTAATGTCGGCTCGCAGCGCGTGCCGTCCCAGACGAGCGTGTCACCGTTCTCGTCGCGCAGCACATAACCTAACTTGCGCAGCTCGCGCTTCAGTGCCTCGATGCGGTCGGTCTCCTTGATGCGCAGCGTAGCCAACCCCGTGAAGCGGAACGGGATGCCGCGCAGCGCGCAGGTCACCACCACCGGCTGCGCCAGGTCGGGCACACTGCTGAAGTCGTAGTCGAGGCGTGGCAGCATGCACGGGTGACTCTTTATGCTCACCGTCGGGAAACGCTCGCCCTCTACCTCGCTGAACTTCGTCTTCACGCCCAAGAGCGAGAAGATATACTTCACGATGGAGTCGCCCTGACGCGACGCGTCCATGAGACCCTTGAAGCGCACCTCCGATTCGTCGTTCCCCAGCAGTGCCAGCATCTCGTACCAGTAAGCCGCCGCACTCCAGTCGCTCTCTATCGTGTACTCGCGACTCGCGTACGGCTTCGCGTTCACCGTGATGGTGTCCGCGTCGCTCCAGTCGGCGTCCGCCCCGTACTCGCGCATCATCCACAGCGTGAGGTCGATATACGGGCGCGAGATAGCACCGTCAGTGATGCGCAGTTGCAGTCCGTTCTTCAGCGTCGGCGCAATCATCAGCAGTGCCGAGATATACTGCGAGCTGATGTTGCCCGCCACCTCGATGTATCCGCCCTCCAGCGTGCGCCCCTTGATGCGCAGCGGTGGATAGCCCTCCTCGCCCAAGTATTCGATGTCGGCACCCAGGTATCGCAGCGCGTTTACGAGGATGCCTATCGGGCGTTGCTTCATGCGGTCGGTGCCCGTGAGCACGTGTTCGCCCGGCGTGGCAGCGAGGTAAGCCGTGAGGAAGCGCATCGCCGTGCCCGCCCCCTTGATGTCTATCTCGTACGGGCGGCGTTGCATTGCGTCGATAATCACCTCCGTGTCGTCGCACACCGAGAGGTTTTGCGGTAGGATGTCGCCGCACGACAGCGCATGAATGATGAGTGCGCGGTTGCTGATGCTCTTCGATGTCGGCAGAGCGATTGTAGCGTTGATTGTCTGGGGTGCAGTTATGGTGTATTGCATGATGCTGTTTGTTTTTACTCTCAATGTTCAGAGTTTGTTTTCTCTATTATGCAAAGTTACTAAAACAAATTCAAACTATTGCGCAAAGCGTTGAAAAGTAAAAAGGTAAAAGATTAAAAAAGTGAAAAGTAGGAGGCTACGGCATTAGCTTTCCGCTATGCGCCGCTGACTTTCATTTCCTGCCGTAGCCATTCAGTAGGGGCAGCAGTCTCTGCTGCACCAACCAAGCTGCGGTGTTCTCCCACAGAACGCACGGAACGCACAGAACCTTCTGGCAGAGAAGAGCCTCCCACAGATGAGCACGGATGTTCACAGATTAGGAGGGTATGGCATCCCTGCCATACCCACGCTGCCCAATTCTGTATTCTGTTGGAGAACAGCGCACTCTAAGCATCTGTGTAAATCTGTGAAATCCGTGGGAGGCTCTTCTCTGCAGGAGGTTCTGTGAATTCGGCGTATTCTGTGGGATAATATCCCATAGCAGGTGGCGTGGGTATGGCAAGATGCCATACCCTCCTAAGGAGAAATCCGTGGGAGGAAAGAGATTCCCACAGAACGCACGGAATGCACGGAAACTTCTGGCAGAGAAGAGCCTCCCACAGATGGCACAGATGAGCACAGATTAGGAGGGTATGGCATCCCTGCCATACCCACGCTGCCAAGTTCTGTGTATTCTGTGAATTCTGTGGGAGAACAGCGCACCATAACTATCTTTGTCAATCCGTGCCATCCGTGGGAGTCCTTTCTCTGCAAGAAGGTTCTGTGCGTTCCGTGCACTCCGTGGGAGGAGTAGCAGTTGTTTGGTGCAGCAGAGACTGCTGCACCTCCTGATGGTGTATCCGTGCCATTTGTGGGAGGTTCTCTCAGCAATCGGCTTCCGTGTCTTCGGCGTGTTCTGTAGGAGGTCAACGCTCATCAAATTTGTTGTGAAAAACTTTGCGCCAACCCCGTAACTTGCAATGCAAATATTGTTCAAGCACCCTCGACCTGAACACCCATTCTGGAGAAAAAAGCATAGTAGACAGCGCATTTTCGCCCTCGCTGTTCGCCTTGAAAACCACAAAAATGTAGTTTTTGGGTGTGCAAGTGCCACTTTTGCCCACCCAAAATGCCACTTTCGTCGGGTGCAAGTGCCATTTTCATCCACCCTAAGTGCCACTTCTACCCAGTACTCGTGCTGAGAGTACTGGAGTTTAGTAGCGCGAGTACTGGAGTTTAGCAGCACGAGTACTCAGTGCAAGTGCCACAATAGCACTTGTTTTTAGAAGATAACGCCACAACAGATTAAATGTCAGCACGTTACATTTCTCGTCCTTTCAAACCCCTCCAAAACTCGCGAAAAATGCACCCACAATTTGTTTTCTGATTTTCTGCGCACTCTTGAGCGGTCAAACCGACAAATATCGTGTCAGGGCAAAAGGTGTGCCACGCATGCGAGGGGGAGCAGGCGAGCAGAGCACGCCACCAATCGTGGCGGAGGTGAAAGCCTCCGTAGCAGCAAGCCGAATATTAATAGAAGATTTGTGCGTTCGTTCGCATATTTTTAGTAATTTTGTAATCAGACAAAAGAAGCGTGACAATCAACAGACAACTAACCTTCCCACGTTGTCCAAAAGACATTGGAAGCATCCAGTTCGGCATCGGTTCTGTTTGCCAGTTCATCCAAATCAATGTCTGGATTGTCTGCCTGTAAACATCGGTCGGAACAATAAGGCGAATCGGCACACGACCATCCCGTGTTCATCAGTTTGCCACAATGAGCGCAGACTCGCAGGCAGTCAATGTCGTTTGCAAGAATCACTTCTTCGAGCAAGTCGAGCTTGCGCAGCTCCTTTACAAGCAGCAGTGCCATAGTTACGGGGTGGTTCATAGCTCAATTCTCCAACGGCTTTTGCCGTACCACTTAAGAATCTCGCTCTCGCTGACAGGCGAAAACGGCCAGTCGCGAGTGTGCATGAACATACGCTCTTGCGAGTCCCAATACCAATAGTGGGTAGAGCCGAGCCGATAACCGAGATAGATCCGACAGGTGAACTCGTCGTTGGGGTGCGACTTAAGAAAACCAAGCAGTTCAGATGTTGTAATCCATTCTTTTTCCATAAGCAATTAAGATTAAAATTATACAAAACGATTTGTCGGCTGTAAAGGTCGGAGATCAGACAGATACAAGCAAATTATTTAGAAAACCTTAGATCTTGAAAAAGGGATTTAGATCCTTTTAGATCAGTTGCTTGCATTAATTAAGGTGCGAAACATAGAATTGTAGATGAAAACAAAGAACAATGTATGTTTTATTTATTCATTTCTTTTTAGTAACTTTGTAGTCAATACTAAAATTACTAATATTAACCAATATATATGGCAAAACCATTTGTAAAATGGGCTGGCGGAAAGGGCAAACTTTTGCCTACATTGGAAGCGAATCTTCCTCTGGATTTTAACAAGCAGCAAGAAGTAACCTACATTGAACCTTTTGTAGGTGGTGGTGCTATGCTCTTTTACATGCTAGAAAAATATCCAAATATACGTCGTATAATTATAAATGACATTAATCTTGGATTAATTAATTGTTATCGTACAATTAAAGACAACCATAAAGCATTAATTAGCGAACTGAGTCAGCTTCATAATAAGTTTTATGAATTAGAGTCTATAGAAGAGAAGCGGTGTCTTTATTATAGCCTCCGTGATGAATATAATATGATTCCAGTTGATGAGCGCAATACTATTAGAACAGCTGCCTTGTTTGTGTTTTTCAACAGGACATGCTTTAATGGTTTATATAGAGAAAATAATCAAGGAAATTTCAATGTTCCATATGGAAAGTATGTACGACCAAACATTTGTAACGAGCAAGTTGTAACAGATGCCCACAACGTTCTACAACATGTTGAAATTCTGCACGGCAATTATGCCAATGTGTTAGAATTCGTAGACTGGAATGAATATAACTTCTTCTATCTTGACCCTCCGTATCGTCCATTACTTAAAGCTAATAATTTTAAGCAGTATACAATGAATGCATTTGGTGATCAAGAACAAGAGGAGTTGAAAGGATTTTGTGATATAATACATAATCATCGAGGATATTTTATGCTGAGTAATTCGAACAGTATATTAGAATCGGGAGTTAATTACTTTGAGGACTTGTATAATAAGTATAATGTTCAACAGATAAATGCACCAAGAAGAATAAATGCTTATGCGCAAGGATCCCAAATGGCAACAGAGATACTTGTAAAAAATTACGACTAACATGAATATATAAAAAGCTACAATATGGCACACCTAACTGAATTACAGATAGAAAAGATAAAGGAACATATGCTTAGCGAAGAAGATGAGGGCGTGTCAAAACTCCCAATATAAATAACTAAAAACTCGTTGTACGTTCTTATGTGGATGTACAACGAGTTTTTGTTTTTCTACAAAAAAGAGCCTTA
>OGJG01000036.1_pt1 | contig 121542 bp, 108 predicted proteins | sample 1572011 | NCBI WGS metagenome assembly OGJG01 (sample SAMEA2582115, study PRJEB24529) | metagenome | biome: Human gut stool | place: China | collected 2011
GCTAATTCGCTACGCTTTGCCCAAATTTACTTTTTCGCTATGTGTTTATTTTATACTATACTTGTATTATTGACAGTGTATGCTTGTGCCGGAAAACGCGAGATAGTTACTGAACAAAAGCAAGTATTACCTGCTGTAGAAGACGTTGTGATGTACGAAATCAATCCACGTGTTTTTGCTCTGAAGAATGCATTTAATGTCATATCAAAACATCTTGATTCTATTCAGTTTTTGGGTGTTAATGTTGTTTGGTTTATGCCAATCTATGAGATTGGTGAGGTAAATACGGTGAATTCTCCTTATTGTATCAAAGATTATAAAAGAATAAATCCTGAATTTGGAACAGTAGAAGAATTTAAGCGTTTAGTGGAATTATGCCATGAAAAAGGAATAAGTGTAATTTTAGATTGGGTTGCTAATCATACATCTTGGGACCATGCTTGGATTAAAGAACATAAAGAGTGGTATACTCAGGATAGTATCGGAAATATAATTTCTCCTGCAGGAACGGGATGGAATGATGTGGCAGATTTGAACTACGATAATGCAGATATGTGCCTTGCAATGATTGATGCTATGAAATATTGGATACAAGAAGTTGGTGTAGATGGTTTTCGCTGTGATGCTGCTGATTATGTTCCATATACTTTCTGGAAGCAAGCTGTTGATTCTCTGAGGGCTATTCCAAATCGGAAATTGTTAATGTTGGCAGAAGGTAAGCGCAAAGATCATTTTGATGCAGGATTTGATATGAACTATGCTTGGGATTTGATGGAGGCGATGCGGGATGTTTTCGTTAATGATAGTAGTGCGGCACGCTTGTTGGAGGTGGATTGGAGCGAGTATGACTCAATTCCGGCAGGAAAAATGAAATTACGTTTTATTACCAATCATGATGAGGCTTCTAAAATGTCGCCAATTGTGGAGTTAGGAAGTGAAAGGGCAGCTATGGCTGCTTTTGTTGGAACAGTTTTTTTGCATGGTGGAGCATTGATTTATAGTTCACAAGAAATTGGACATGAGGCTCCTATTAATTTTTTTGCATATACATCCGTGGATTGGTCCGAATGTTCGGATATTTATCAAGAATATGGGTGTTTAATGGGATTGTATAATAAATATCCTGCACTTCGGAAAGGAATATTAACTGGGTATCCTGCTTCAGACGTCTTGATGTATCAGAAAAGTGATGGTAAAGATGCTTTTATGATATTGGTTAATGTGCGTAATAGAGATGTTTCTGTTATCTTACCGGAGGGTTGGAAGCATCATGTAGCTACTGATATTTACGAAAATAAACCTCTGGAATTGATGAATGAAATTAAACTGAATGCATTAGAGTATAGAATAATTAGATTCTGACGGCTGGATTTTAATAAAAGAGGAGACCCTATACTATTATATTGTGTAAGGTCTCCTCTTTCTGTTTGATATGCAAACGTTTTCGTGATATTGTTCTCGTTTTCCTTTACGTTAATTGATTTGCCCTTTCTTTTCCGGTTATATTTGTGAAGTGATAACTTTAAATACTTCATATTATGAAAATTATCGTTCAACGTGAGAATCTTGTTTTATGGCATTTGATATGCTTCAGCGTGCTGCTGGCATTCACGGCATGTAGTGACAACAAAGAGGAGTTTCAGGAATATTTGACTCCTGCCTCCGGTAGTGAAGCTATTTTTGAACAAGGTTTTAGCTTTGCTGAAGCTGCTTCTTCACAAAGTGTCAGTTTTGAGGCCGGATATCAATGGACTGCTGAGCTGAGTGGTGAGGATATTGGCTGGTGCAGTATCAATCCGGCAAAAGGCTTGTCAGGAAAAGCTACGATTATGGTTTCTGTTGCTAAAAATGAAACTGGAATAGCGCGTACAGCACAATTGAATATTATATCCGGTTCAAAAAGGGAAGAAATATCCGTCACTCAAGCTGCCAATGCAATTGCAATTCCTGCTGGTCTGAGTTATACACCGGTGGTACCAGATGCTGATCAGTCTCTTGTCATTACGTTTAAAGCGGATACAAAGTCTGCCCTCTATGAGTATAAAGGAGATGTGTATGTACATATTGGTGTTGTCAGTGAAGGTCGTTGGCAATTCGTGCCTGCAGAGTGGGCAGAAAACAAAGATAAATGTAAGATGACTTTATCTGAGGCTAATATTTGGAGTATTACATTGAGTCCGAATATCCGGGAGTGGTTTGGGAGTGGAAAGACACCGGTGAACCAACTTGGAATAGTGATTCGTAGTGCGGATGGTAGTAAAAAAGGAATAGATACTGATTCCTTTATAGCGGTAACTGATACAAAATATGAAGGATTTGTACCCGGTGAGATTAAAACTGCCGCTGTACCGGCTGATATGGTCGAAGGTATCAACATAATGGATAATTCTACAGTGACACTGGTACTTTATGATAAAGATGTGAATGGAAATCATAAGGATTTTGCACATGTTGTGGGTGACTTTAACAATTGGACCTTAAGTAATGACGAAAAGTCGCAGATGTATCGTGATGATGCTTCCGGATGTTGGTGGATTACGTTGGCGGGGTTAGATGCTGGTAAAGAGTATGCTTTCCAATACTATGTGGGTACAAAGGAAGGTGAAGTAATTCATTTGGCAGATGCTTATACTGAAAAAATACTGGATCCTGATAATGATAAAGATATTTCAGCTTCTACCTATAATGAAAACCTGGTTTATCCTAAGGGAGGGGTAGGAATCGTTTCGACCTTCAAGATACAGAAAGATAGTTATAACTGGAAGTATAATGATTTTAAAATAGCAAATCCTAAGCAATTAGTGATATATGAATTGCACTTGCGCGACTTTACGGCTACGAGTGACATTAACGGTGCGATGGGAAAGCTTTCTTACTTGAAAGAAATGGGTGTCAACGCTATTGAGTTGATGCCGGTGCAGGAGTTTGACGGCAATGACAGTTGGGGGTATAATCCTTGTTTTTTCTTTGCGATGGATAAAGCTTATGGGACAAAAACAATGTATAAGCAGTTCATTGATGCTTGTCATGAGGCTGGTATGGCAGTTATTCTGGATGTGGTTTATAATCATGCTACAGGAAATAATCCGCTGGCTAAACTCTATTGGGATGGTGATAAGACTGCAAAGAATAATCCATACTTCAATGTGGAAGCACCTCATCCTTATAGCGTGTTCCATGATTTCAATCATGAAAGCCCATTGGTGCGTAAGTTTGTGAAGCGTAATCTGCAATTCTTGTTGAAGGAATATAAGGTGGATGGCTTTCGTTTTGATTTGACGAAAGGGTTCACACAAACCTCTTGCACTGAAAGTACAGCATCCAATTACGATGCGGGTCGCATTGCCGTCCTAAAGGATTATAATGCGGCCATCAAGGAAGTGAAAAAGGACTCTTATGTTATCTTGGAGCATTTCTGTGATTCAAAGGAAGAAAATGAACTGGCAGCTGATGGTATGCACTTATGGCGTAACTTGAATAATGCCTATTGTCAGTCGGCTATGGGGTATGCTGAAAATAGTTCTTTTAGTAGCCTTTATGAGAAAAACACTGCATGGGTAGGTTTTATGGAAAGCCATGATGAAGAACGCACAGCTTACAAACAGTCGCAATGGGGTGATGGTGTGCTGAAAACCGACCTTGATGCCCGTATGAATCAGTTGGCACTAAATACAACTTTCTTCCTTACCGTTCCTGGTCCTAAGATGGTTTGGCAGTTCGGAGAGATGGGATATGACATCTCTATTGAAGAGAATGGCCGTACCGGTAGGAAGCCTTTGCATTGGGAATATTTAGATAACGCCGATCGTAAAGGGCTGCACGATGTTTATGCAGCTTTGATGAAGCTGCGCAATGCTCATCCGGAGTTGTTTGATGCAAATGCAACTTTGACATGGAAGGTGGAAACTTCTGATTGGGACAACGGTCGTACATTATTGGTAAAAAGTATAACGGGTAAGCAACTGGTGGTGGTGGGTAACTTTACACATACCGCTACTGATATTGTTTTCCCTGCCACTCCTGGTAACTGGACCAATTACTTTACAGGAAAAAGTGAAACCGTAAATAAACAGGTTAATGTACCGGCTCATGGATATGTGGTCTACACTAATTTCTGATTTCGGTAAGAATCATTCATACATCTTTATCAGCACCCGATTCAGCCAGTTCCAACGGAAACGGAACCAGCGTCGGGTGCTGCTTTGTTTTCCTCCAAAGCGGAGAACGAACTCACGGTAGCCATGTTTACGGAAGGGAAGTCCCACGTCCATGAACTCTAAGTGGCGGTATCCGCGTTGTTTGGCATCATCCAGTGCTTTCCATACGGCAAGAATCCCCGGATATTGCAGGGCATAAGTCTTGCGCATGCCACCTGAGAACCATAGATAGGCGCTATCATCTGAATAAATGCATGCGCTGCCACCGATAATCTTCTCCTTATAAATGACGATGAAGATTTTGCTTTGCTGCCCTTTTGTCAACTGGTTTTCGAGATGCTGAAAGAACTTGATGCTGGGGAAGTGGCGCCGTATCTTGGAAGAATATACGTGGCGCAACATCTGGGCAAAACAGAGAATCTCCTCTTTGGTACGTGCTTCCCGTACTTGGGCGCCGTTTTTGAGCCCTTTCTTTATTTGCCGGATACGTGACGGGCTGAAACGCTCTTCCACCTTTTCGACGCTGTGCAGCGAGTTGCGCACCCGCAGCCAATTGATGGCGATGTATTGGTTGTCTCGGAAAGATTTGTATCCGAACATGGCATTTTCCAGGTTGCGGAACTCGATGAGAAAAGAATCGCGCAATGCTTCATTGGTAAGCCTTTGCAGCATGTCACTGAAGATAATCTCTTTGTCTGCCTCGTTATTGAAATATTCTCCCGTACCGTACACCTCACATCTTTTGATGATGCCGGGTGGAAACATGCGGACACTTTTACGTATGGCGGCAAGCAGTTTCGCAACGGGCTTGTCATCTTCGGATGCCACAATGAGTATGGGGGTATACCCCGGAGTTGCCTCGTAGATTCGGAACAACTCTGTGGAATGGAAGGTGTTGGTGCCTGGCAGGTCAGGAACCTTGCTCCCACGGTAATATGTAGTGAGTTTCAAAGGCATGGCCTGCAAATTTAAAAAATAATCTCGTATCTTTGCAGAAATTATTGTTAATGTGTCGATGTGCACATTAGCATATTAGCACATAAAATCATTATGGAAAGTTTCAGTGAATTGATAAAAGCACGCCGCAGCATGCGGAAGTTTACAGAAGAAGAATTGACACAAGAACAAGTCGTCACTTTGATGAAAGCAGCCCTGATGGCACCCACGTCGAAACGCAGCAATGCATGGCAGTTCATAGTGGTGGACGAGAAGGATAAATTGAAGGAATTGTCCTATTGCAAGGAGCAGGCATCGCAGTTTATTGCCGATGCGGCACTGGCAGTAGTGGTTGTTGCCGACCCGCTGGCAAGCGACGTGTGGATAGAAGATGCCTCCATTGCTTCCATCTACCTGCAACTTCAGGCCGAAGATATGGGGCTGGGAAGCTGCTGGGTGCAGGTGCGCGAACGTTTTACGGCTTCCGGTATGCCTTCCGGCGAGTATGTGCACGAGGTGTTGGACATTCCTTTACAGCTGCAGGTGCTTAGTGTTATTGCTATCGGCCATAAGGGGATGGAGCGCAAGCCTTTCAACGAAGACAATCTGCAGTGGGAAAAGATACATATCAATAAGTACGGAGGAAAGTAACAGTGAGTGCAGCAAAAGCAAACAATAACCGTGATACATATAAGGCCACTGCCATCACACTGATTGTATTCGGCATTCTTTACTTGGTGGACAAATTGGTGCATTTTTCTGCAATCGGCTTGCCGTGGGTGATGAATAAGGATAATTTTCTATTGTATACCGCAGTGATTTTTCTGCTGTTCAAGCATGACAAGTCAGTGGGATTGGTATTGATAGGTTTGTGGCTGATATTGAACTTCGGGTTGATAACTGCCTTACTCGGTACGATGTCCGCTTATCTGCTGCCGTTGGCGTTGCTGGCATTAGGGGCTATTCTGTATTGGTTGGCAACAAGATAAGCGTATGGCAGGAAGAAGTATAGAAGATATGTCCATTGCCTTTATCGGTGCCGGAAATCTAGCTACTAATCTGGCAAAAGCTCTTTATCGGAAAGGGTTTCGTATTGTGCAGGTCTACAGCCGTACAAAAGAATCGGCGCAGGGATTGGCACAGACGGTGGAAGCTGCATATACCACGGAGCTGCAGGCGGTTACGAAGGAGGCGCAGCTTTATATCGTTTCGCTGAAGGACGCGGCTTTTGTAGAATTATTACCCCAGATTGTTTCTGGAAAGGAGAATGCTTTATGGGTGCATACAGCCGGCAGTATTCCTATGAATATTTGGCAGGGGCATGTTGCGCGTTATGGAGTGCTTTATCCGATGCAGACTTTCAGTAAGCAGCGTGAAGTGGATTTTGGACAGATACCGTGTTTTGTGGAAAGCAACTCGGAAGAGGATGTGCAGCTTCTGAAGGACATTGCTTCCGCCCTATCGGAAAAAGTGTATGAAGCAAGTTCTGAGCAGCGCAAAAGTTTGCATCTGGCGGCTGTGTTTACGTGCAATTTTACCAATCACATGTATGTGTTGGCTGCTGAACTGCTGAAAAAGTACGGGTTGCCGTTCGAGGCAATGCTCCCCTTGATAGACGAGACGGCCCGCAAGGTGCATGAGCTGGAACCGCTTGCCGCACAGACAGGACCGGCTGTGCGCTATGATGAGAATGTCATTGACGAGCATCTGCGGATGCTTGCCGATGAGCCGCAAATGCTGGAACTATATCGGGAGATTAGCGAGAATATACATCGGTTGGCAATAAGATAACCGGATGCCGATGCTTGCCTCTTTTGAACTAATGTTTTGCTGCATATAGGTATATTATAATGAACAAGAAAAAAGTGCAATGAGTACCATAAACTATGATTTGAAAAAGATAAAAGCCCTTGTTTTTGATGTGGACGGTGTGCTGAGTGCCAATGTTATCCCTATGAGTTCGGAGGGTGAACCTCTGCGTACGGTCAACATAAAGGATGGTTATTCCCTGCATCTGGCCGCTAAGCAAGGTGTGTTGCTGGGTATAATTACGGGTGGACGTACAGAAGCAGTCCGCAAGCGTTTTACTTCTTTAGGTTTTGAGGATGGAAATATCTATATGGGTTCTTCTGTTAAAATCCATGATTACCATGACTTCCGTGACCGTCATGGCTTGAAGGACGAGGAAATATTGTATGTAGGTGATGATATTCCCGACTTGGAGGTGATGCGTGAGTGTGGTTTGCCGTGTTGTCCTAAGGATGCTGTGCCTGAGGTAAAGGCTGTGGCTCGCTATATTTCGTATGCAGAAGGCGGTTATGGCTGTGGTCGCGACATTGTGGAACAGGTATTGAAAGTGCAAGGGCTTTGGATGGCAGATGAAAAAGCTTTTGGTTGGTAGTTGTTTCAATCGTTAAATTGTAAATCGTCAAATCGTAAATGATATGATGTTAGATAATCTGAAGAAATATAAGGTGATTCTTGCCTCTAACTCTCCGCGAAGGAAAGAATTGCTGGCTGGTTTGGGAGTGGAATATGAAGTAAGAACTTTGCCCGATGTGGACGAGTCTTATCCCGAAACGTTGCGGGGAGCGGATATTCCTCTCTACATATCCAGGGAAAAGGCAGATGCCTACCGTGATATGATGCATCCGGACGAATTGATGATTACAGCAGATACCATTGTCTGGCTGGATGGACAAGTTCTCGGAAAACCCAAGAATAGGGAAGAAGCTATGCAGATGTTGCGCGACATGTCCGGACGTACCCATGAAGTGTTTACCGGTGTATGCATCACTACCACTGAGTGGCAACGCAGTTTTGCGGCGGCAACAGAAGTGCGTTTTGCCAAACTGAACGAAGAGGAAATTGCCTATTATGTGGACAAATACCACCCCATGGATAAAGCCGGAGCTTATGGTGTACAAGAGTGGATTGGATTCATCGGGGTGGAAAACATATCCGGGAGTTACTATAATATAATGGGGCTCCCCGTACAGAGGCTGTACAGGGAGTTGTTGGAGGTCTAAACCAGATCCATCATTAGAGGGATATCTTTTTCACTGATTCCTTGTCTGACAAGTGTTTCTTTGTCTTTACCGAACATTTCTCTAAAAATCTCCTGCCCGCCATATTCCAAAGCTGCTTTACTGTAAAGTTCTGCAGCTTTTTCTATTTTGCCCGTTCTCCAAGCAACATGTCCGGCATTGAGATAGTCTGCTGCGAGTGGTTTGGAGGCGAGTATCTTTTCGTAATACTTCATTGCTTGCTCATACTTGCCGTTGACAAACGAACACCAGCCTATAGCACGCCATGCTTTGATACAATTGCTTTCGATGAAATCAAGCTTGAAGAAATATTGCAGAGCCTCTTCATATCTTTCCAGTTCGGCAAGGCAGCTTCCGGCGTAGAAAAGGATATTATGGTTTTCCGGCTGGATTGCCTCCACTTTCTTGTAGTATTCCAGTGCAGAGGCAAAGTCCCTTATCTGCCTGTAGCACGTAGCGAGATGGCGGATTGTCCAGACATGGTCGGGCTTTAGTACATCGGCTTTCAGGTAGGCGTCTATCGCTTCCTTATACCTCTTTTCCTTTTGCAGGCAATAGCCAGCCTTTTGGAAAATGTCTGCATTTGCATGGTTCAAGGCTATCAATTCCTTATAAAGCTCCAATGCTTCTGCCGGGTGTTCTTTGCGGAAGTGGAAATCGGCGATGGTAATCAGCAGCTCGGGTTTGCACAGAATATCTTTGAGTGCCGGGATACGGTGCAGGGCAATCTCTTCCTTGAAGATGTCACGGAACTCGTGTCTGCGCTGGCTTAACTTGAAGAAACGGTATAAGTCGTGGACATACTGGTTGCTGATGACATCCGGTCGTTCGGCATACTGCCGTAAAGCGGAAGATTTGCTTTCGTCCATGAGTGCATCCAAATCCTGGGAAGTCATCTGGCTGAGCATCATCGTACGCTGTGACTGTGGTATATGTGCCATTGTAAAGCAAAGGGAATACTTGTCACTATTGCAGAAGAAACCGGATTGGAGGATAAGGGAGAGGATGGCATTGTCTCCGGTAGGCTTGAATCCGAATTCCTTGATGATGCTGGAGTGATGCATGTCGAACGGATAGAACCAGTTGTACGGTTCCTTAAAGAACGGATAAGTCTTGAGTTGTGCAAACGTACTCATATAGACGTCAGCGCCTTCCAGCTGTAATTCGTTCATCTCCCGTATCTTGTCTCCCAGTCCGGAACTTTCAAAAGCTTTCTCCCAATCCGGATTAAGATCGTTTTCCTCAGGGTTCTCTTCAAAACCGAACTTCATGTTGCGCATGATGTTCACATTCCTCATCATCTCCGGAATGATTTCTTCACGCATCTTCTTGTCTATCTTTTCCGTTTCCTGGCTACGGAGCAGCTCGATGTAAATACGGTTCAGTTGCTTGCCGAAACTGCCGTCTTCGTTGAGCAGGGAAAGGCGGGCTGTCAATTCGGGATAAAGCGACAGACGGGTGGGATGAAAAAGAAGTGCGAAAGCGATACCTACCAAAGCCCGTTGGTTTACTTGCGTATTTGCATGCGTTACGGCGTCTAGCAACCATGAGAATTTGCGGGTATCGAAGCATTCCATCAGACTGAGCATGACGGCACTGGTGAACAGGCACAAATCATTGACGGGAAGCATTTCTGATTCCAGTAATCCTTTGGCTTGCTGTTCGTCTTCTGCAGACCAGTCACTGTTACTCCATGTGGAAAGGAAAAGAACCTGGGCGGTTTGTTCGTGCCGTTGCAGTACGGCGTCCATGCCTTGGTTATCCGGCATCAGCTGACAAACGGCCAGGTCATCAGGGAAAGATTCCAATACCTTCTGCAGTGCGGCAATATTGTATTCTTTGGGGAGGCGTTCCCGGTTATTGCGCAGGGAATGGTAATAGTGCGTGGAAACTCCGTCAAGGAGAGACAGACGTGCCTGGTCAGCGACTTCCCAAGTTTCGGTCAGAATCTGGCGATATAGTTTCTGTCGTTCAGGATCGTCGATTCCCTGGCGCATGTATTGCAGCATGTACTGATAGGATGTCTGAGCTTGTTCCAAGCGGTTGCGGAGTGTCCAGTCACCGCTGTTCCAAAGAAAGGCTTCCAGTTGGGATTGTGCTTCCTTCAGCCGTTGCTGCTTGAGTAGAGTAACGATATGCTGATATTGTTCTTGTATGGCTTGTTCGTTCATAAATCAGTCTCTTTTTGGGTATGTATCTTATAAAACTACAAAAAGGATGCCAAAAAGTTCATAAATTTCCATTTCCCCAGCTCAGAAACGAACTTGCAACTGTGCTTGAAGCAGGTTTGAGTTTTCTCCTTTATGGCGGTTACAGTATGTATACTGGGCTTGCAGACGGCATTTGGGATAGAACCAATACTGTACACCTGCTACATAATTGGTCTGTTTATCGGAAATAGTTTTATTTTTGTTGAAATAGTCATAAGAGGCTATTACGTCAAATTTGGGAAGCACATGGGCAGATACGGTTGCATAGTAACCGTCACTTTTAACGTGTCCGTCTTTTCCGGCCAAGTATTCTGTACGTACATCTACGGATTTTGTTTTGATGGTGGCACCTGCCGACCAGCGGTTTCGGGTGTAATTCTCTCCTATGGCTATGTCTGGATTAATGGAAGAAACGGCTACGGCGCATCCTTTCCCTTTAACAAAGGAACCGCCGACGGACAACCATTTCAATGGATGTACCATAAGGCTGCCTACAATATCTTTCTGATTGTTTTTATCTTTTAGGTTGATGCCTTGTCCGTTCATGATGGCAAGGTTATAAGTCATCAAAGAGTCGAACAAGTCTCCATAAATTAACAATCCCATATCACGACCGCTTGCAGAGCCATACAACGGATCACTGCCATTGATACCGGCCAGGTAATTGACGGCTTGAGAATAACAGTTTATTAATTCGACAAAGCAGGGAGACATCGGGTTCTCAATGGTATACATGGTTTTGAACTGTCCGATACGTGCTGTGAGTTGAGGGAGAAAGCGGTATTCCGTGTAGGCTTCCAGAATTTTTCCGGTATTGGCAAAGCTGTACATGAAGTAAGCCGACCATTTATCGGTGATTTTACCGCGCGCCATAAAGATAACTCTCTTTATATCGAAAGTATTGCTGGTACCTTCGCCCGCATCATCGTATGTATATCCCACTTGGGCATAGCCGGAGAGTGAAATGCGGTCTTTTAAAGTGTTGACTACATCATTCAGACAAGCATCTTGTGCTTTCAGGATGCATGTGGCTGATAAAAGGATGCAGGATAGTAGAATTCGTCTCATTATAGGGATGGATAGTAGTAAAAAAGGCAACCCTTTTTTCAAAGAGCTGCCTTTGGGTGTTATTTTGCTTGTTTTTATTCGTTGATAGCAGCGATACCCGGAAGGATTTTTCCTTCGATTGCTTCAAGCAATGCACCGCCACCGGTAGATACGTAAGACACGCCGCTTGCCAAGCCGAACTTGTTGACACAAGCTACAGAGTCACCGCCACCTACGAGTGAGAAAGCACCGTTCTTGGTAGCTTCTACGATAGCTTCGCCTACAGCGCGTGAACCGTGAGTGAAGTTCTCGAATTCGAATACACCCGTCGGACCGTTCCAAAGGATAGTCTTGGAGTTCTTGATGACATCTGCAAAGATCTTTTCAGTCTCAGGACCGATATCAAGACCTTCCCAGCCATCAGGAATTTCGTCAACCGGGCAGAACTTGGTGTTGGCATCGTTGGAGAAAGAATCGGCAATCTTGGCATCAACAGCCAAAACAAGGTTTACGCCTTTTTCTTTTGCTTTCTTCACCAGGTCAAGAGCCAAATCCAGTTTGTCATCTTCGCAGATAGAAATACCGATTTTGCCGCCCATGGCTTTGGTGAAAGTATAAGTCATACCGCCGGCAATAATCAGGTTGTCTACCTTGTTCAGCAGGTTTTCAATGATTTCAATCTTGGAAGAAACTTTGGAACCACCCATGATGGCAGTAAACGGACGTTGGATATCGTTCAAAACTTTATCAACAGCCTTTACTTCTTTTTCCATCAGGTAACCGAACATTTTGTTGTCCTTGTCGAAATATTTAGCGATCAATGCAGTAGAAGCGTGTGCACGGTGAGCGGTACCGAAAGCGTCGTTTACATAGCAATCTGCATAAGAAGCCAATTTCTTGGTGAATTCTTTCTGGCTTTCCTTAACAGCAGCTTTGGCAGCCTTCTTTTCTTCGTCTGTAGCATCTTCAGCCAAACCGCGGGGTTTGCCTTCCTCTTCAGCGTAGAAACGGAGGTTCTCGAGCAACAACACTTCACCCGGTTGCAGAGCAGCAGCCTTTACGGCAGCTTCTTCGCCCATACAGTCGTTAGCAAATTGCACCTCAACACCCAACAACTCTTCGAGATGCTTCAGAATGTGCTTCAAGGAGAACTTGTCAGCCGGGCCTTTCGGACGACCGAGGTGAGAACCGATAATTACACTACCGCCATCGGCCAAAATCTTCTTCAATGTAGGAAGAGCGGCACGCATACGGGTATCATCTGTAATGTTGAAGTTTTCGTCCAAGGGTACGTTGAAGTCCACACGAACGAATGCCTTTTTTCCGGCAAAGTTAAATTGATCAATTGTCATAATACTCTATTTTATTTAAAAGTGTTACTAATTTCTTTTTAGTGAGCGCAAAGTTAGCATTTATTTCTTTTTTTTGCTATGAAACCGTTGTTTATTCTTTGTCTTTGCCGCTCTCTTTGCTAACTTTATATTTCTGGCAGTAATATTTGCACATTAATTGCAAACCGCAGGTATCACATTGTGGAGTACGTGCCTGGCATACATAGCGACCGTGCAGGATAAGCCAGTGGTGAGCTATGGGGATGTCTGTTTCCGGTATATGTTTTACCAATTCTTTTTCGACACTGAACGGAGTTGTACATTTATCTGATACGAGACCCAGGCGATGGCTGACGCGGAACACGTGTGTGTCTACTGCCATAGCCGCTTTATTGAAAACAACGGATTGGATGACATTGGCTGTTTTGCGGCCTACGCCGGGCAGTTTTACCAGTTCTTCAAGGGTATCGGGTACCTCACTGTTGAATTCTTTCACCAACATCTGTGCCATGCCTACAAGATGTTTAGCTTTGTTGTTGGGATAGGAGACGCTGCGGATATACTCGTATACCACGTCGGGAGTAGTAGCGGCGAGTGCTTCGGGAGTAGGGAAGTCCCGGTAAAGGGCGGGGGTAATCATATTGACGCGTTTGTCCGTACATTGTGCAGAGAGAATAACTGCTATCAACAGCTCGAACGGATTGTCATAATGCAACTCTGTTTCGGCTACGGGAACGTTCTCCCTAAACCAAGCAAGGATTTTTTCATAACGCTCTTTCTTTCTCATCTTAATTTGTTTTTATGATAGTGAGGAGATACTTTCAGATTGAAATAGAAGATGGAGATAACCGTGAGGCAGGCTCCGAAAAAATATGCCATATCGAATGAGGTAATCTGTGCGATATAACCTCCTGCTGTCAGACCTATACCAATGCCTACATCCCATGAAGTCAGGTAGGTAGAGGTGGCTGTTCCGCGCTGGTTGTTGGGGGCCAGGTTTACGAACAGCGTATTGAAGGCGGGGAACATCGTCCCGAAGCCTACTCCCAATAGGAGGGCAACCATAAAAAACAATATGTTTGTCAGTTCCGGGACGGTCTTCATCAGTAGTCCGCAAGCGGACAATATGAAGAAACAGCTACATACCAGATATAGTCCTAAAGTTATGACTTGGGTGATACGTCCTTTATCCACTTGTTTGCCGGAGAACATACGGGACACTGCCATGCCGACGGCCATAAAAGTAAAAAACAATCCGGAATTCAAGGTAATTCCTATTTCTTTGGCATACATGGCTACATAAGTGCTTGTCATGCCATATGGTATGGAGAGCAATAGCAGTGCGATTCCTGCCGGGATACCTTTCAGCAGCACAAAGCGGTCCAATGAGATAGGTTCTCGTTTGACTGGTTGTTTGGGTGGGGTCTTGACGAGGCATGCGGCAACAAAACCGATAGTTCCTGATATGAGCGAGCAGGCAAAAATCGTTTCAAAGGAATATATGTCATGCATGAAAAGACCAATCATCGGGCCGAAGCTCATGGCTGTATTGTTCATCAGTCCATAATATCCTACGGCTTCGCCGCGACGGGACGAAGGGGTAATGTCAATCACAATTGTATTTCCCGCTACGGTCACCATTCCAAATGCAAGGCCGTGGACAACCCGCAACATGATGAATAAAGATAGGACTCCCGCTAACATGTAACCTGCGAAAATGGTGATAAAGATGAAGTATGCCACCAGATAAAGAGGCTTGCGGGCTAGCGTGTCGAGCAGGTATCCCGAAAACGGGCGTATGCAGAGCGAGGCAATGGTGTAGCATGACAAGATGACACCTACTGCTGCATTTCCGGTATGGAATACCTCAGTCAGGTAGAATGGAAGAACCGGTAGTATCAGATAAAAGGCAAAATACAAAAGGAAATTGGCAGCCAGGATAAGGCAATAGCCGGAAGTTACAAGTTTGTCTTTTGCCATAGCGAAAAATAGTGGTTAGCGATGAGTGGTTAGCGATGAGTGATTAATGATATGCTGAAAATGCGCAACTTATTAATCACTAATCACTAGCCGTTATTCACTATATTTAGTAAGCGCTCTCGAATTCTTTCAGGAAGCGTGTGTCATTTTCAGAGAACATACGAAGGTCTTTCACCTGGTATTTCAAGTTGGTGATGCGTTCTATACCCATACCCAGGGCATACCCGCTATACACTTTACTGTCTATTCCGTTCAGCTCCAATACATTCGGATCTACCATACCGCATCCCAGAATTTCTACCCAACCCGTATGTTTGCAGAAAGGACAACCCTTGCCGCCGCAGATGTTACAGCTGATGTCCATTTCGGCACTCGGCTCGGTGAAGGGGAAGTAGGAAGGACGCAGACGAATCTTGGTGTCACTGCCGAACATCTCTTGAGCAAAGAGCAATAAGGCCTGCTTCAAGTCAGTGAAAGACACATTGCGGTCTACGTATAAGGCTTCTACCTGATGGAAGAATGCGTGTGCACGGTAGCTGATGGCTTCATTACGGTATACACGTCCCGGACAAAGCACGCGGATAGGAGGCTGTGTAGTCTCCATAACACGGCTTTGCACGCTGGATGTGTGTGTGCGAAGAATGATGCTGTGCGATACGTTTTCTGTATCATTTTCGATGAAGAATGTATCCTGCATGTCGCGTGCCGGATGGTCTTCGGCAAAATTCATGGAGGAGAATACGTGCCAGTCGTCTTCCATTTCCGGTCCATCGGCGATATTGAATCCCATACGGGCAAATATATCGATGATTTCGTTTCTCACGATGGAGAGCGGATGGCGGGTTCCTAATTCTATCGGGTAGGCTGAACGGGTCAAGTCAATATCGTCACAGCCGGTATCTTGGCTTTCGAACTGTTCTTTCAAAGCGGCAATCTTTTCTTGTGCTTTGTTTTTCAGTTCGTTCAAGCGCATACCCACCTCTTTTTTCTGTTCGGCGGCTACATTGCGGAAATCTGCCATCAAGTCATTGATGGCTCCTTTTTTACTGAGGTACTTGATGCGGAGTGCCTCTAATTCCTCGGCGTTAGCGGCTTTCAGCGCCTCTACTTCCTGCAGAAGCTGATTGATTTTAGCTATCATATCGTTGTTATCTTATTTATTTTCTAAGTTAAAAACGGTGCAAAGATACAATATTATCATTGTTTTGCCTCCACTTGGGGAAGATAATTTGGTATCAGTGGTACAAAATTTTATGTGAAGAAGAAATGATAGAGGATGGGAGAAAAAATGATATATATGTAAAAGTCTTCATATTGTTTATGGAAAAAACATAAATGAGCGTTGTTTAGTGACTTTTAAAATATACTTTTCGTATCTTTGCGCCCCGTTTACTGTTCTATGGAGGTAGAACAAACTGGCGGTTGGTATTTATTAACATACGTCAAAGAGAGAGAGTTAACGGAGTAATTGTTGCATTAAAGTTAGAGTTTGAATTGATGAAATTGAAGACAATCCTGCCAGTCGTGGCAGTTGCGGGAGTACTCATGTGTGAGCCTGCCGTATTGTTGCATGCCGGTACATCTGATTTTGCTTCTCCCGAAGCTATGGGATGGTTCCGTAAGAAAAAGAAGAGTGAAACCAAGGACAGCGTTCAATCCAAGAGCGACTACGAAAAATTGACTGGTTCCGATGCTATTGCCCGCAAGGGAATGTTCAATGTTTACCAGAAGAAGAGCGATTATTACTTTGAAGTGCCGGCAAGGCTGTTGGGACGTGATATGCTGGTAGTAAATAAATTACAACGTGTGCCTTCCGAACTGAATGAGGCGGGTGTGAACCGTGGTACGAATTACGAAAATCAGATGGTGCGTTTTGAATTGGACAAGGCTGCCAACAAGCTGTTGGTACGTCAGAGCCGTCCTCTTCCGTTGGCACCGGACGAGGATGCCATACGGCAGTCCGTACTGGATAATTATATTTCTCCGCTGATAGCCGGCTTCAAGATAGAGGCATTCAATAATGACTCTACCATGATAGTGGTCAAGGTCAACGATATTTATGATGGTACGGAGACGAGTATCAATAATGTCTTTACGAATATCAACCTGGGAACTTCGGCCATCAAGAATCTCTCCCGCATTTTATCTATCAAAGCTTTTGAGAACAATGTGGTAGCTACTTCCGAGCTGACAACTAAGGTGACTGAGGGAACAACGACTGTGTTTGTTACGGTCGAAGTCAGTTCCTCTCTGTTGCTGTTGCCGGAGAAACCGATGATGGGACGTCTGGATAGTCCGCGTGTAGGTTATTTTACTAATCCGTTATTAAATTACAGTGACGGTCAGCAGCGTGTAGACAAGAAACCGTTCATCACCCGCTGGCGTCTGGAACCGAAACCGGAAGACCGGGAGCGTTACCTTCGCGGTGAATTGGTGGAACCGGCCAAACCGATTGTGTTCTACATCGAGAACTCCACTCCCAGTCGTTGGCGGAAATATATCAAGCAGGGAATCGAGGATTGGCAGGCTGCTTTTGAACGTGCCGGATTCAAGAATGCCATCGTTGCAAGGGAGTTGACGGACAGCATGAATGTGGATAAGGATGACGTGAACTACTCCGTGCTGACCTATGCCGCCTCCACCAAAGCCAATGCCATGGGCCCCTCTATCCTCGACCCCCGTTCGGGTGAGATATTGGAAGCGGACATCATGTGGTGGCATAATGTGCTGGGCATGCTTCAGGAATGGATTACAGTGCAAACCGGTGTCGTACGTCCCGAAGCAAGAGGAGTAAGGCTGCCGGATGAACTGATGGGTGATGCCATGCGTTTTGTGGCATGCCATGAAGTGGGTCACTCGCTGGGCTTGCGTCACAATATGATTGCTTCCTGGACTTTTCCGACAGATTCCCTGCGTTCCAAAACATTTACGGACCGTATGAATACCACTTCCTCCTCTATTATGGACTATGCACGTTTCAATTATGTGGCACAGCCGGGTGACGGCGTTACGGCACTTTCTCCCCATATAGGCCCGTATGATATGTTTGCCATAGAATACGGTTATCGTTGGTATGGTAAAGAAACCCCAGAAGCAGAGAAGGACTTGCTTGCCGACTTTCTGAGCCGTCATGCAGACCGTTTATATAAATATAGTGAGGCGCAGGATGTACGTGATGCCGTAGACCCGCGTGCGCAGAATGAAGATTTGGGCGATGATGCTGTCCGCTCGTCTCTGCTGGGTATTGAGAACTTGAAGCGTATTGTTCCTCAAATCATCCAATGGACTACTACCGGCGAGAAAGGACAGACTTATGAAGAAGCTTCCCGCCTATACTATGCGGTTATCAACCAATGGAACAATTATCTTTATCATGTATTGGCAAATATCGGTGGTATCTATATAGAGAACACGGTTGTGGGAGACGGACAGAAAACCTATACCTTTGTGGAGAAAGAGAAGCAGCAAGCAGCCTTGAAGTTCCTGCTGGATGAAGTGCTGACCTATCCTAAATGGCTGTTCGACACAGAAGTGGGAGAGTACACCTACTTGCTGCGCAACACTCCGCTGGGCGTAGTGGAAAATGCACCGACACAAGTGTTGAAGAATGCCCAATCCTATATCCTTTGGGATTTGCTGGGCAACAACCGCCTGATGCGTATGTTGGAGAACGAATCGGTGAACGGCAAAAAGGCTTTCACGGTGGTAGAGCTGATGGATGGCCTGCATCGCAACATCTTTGCCACTACGGAACGCGGTGCCTTGCCGGACGTCATGACACGCGCCTTGCAGAAGAACTTCGTAGATGCACTGATTACAGCAGCTGCCGAAAGCGAAGGAGTGAAAATAAACAAAAAACTGATGGACAACCACTTCTTGCTGGACCATCAGACTGCCCTTTGCAGCTGTGACGAGCATGCCGGTAAGACTTTGGATGCCGACCGTATGGGTGCACACCGCGAACTGAACTTCTACGGTTCGCAGATAAACCGCGTATCTGATGTCATCTCCGTGAAGCGTGGTGAGTTGCTTCGCATCAAAGAATTGCTCCAAAATCGTCTGGGTGCATCGGATATAGCCACTAAATATCATTATAAGGATTTGATTTTGCGTATCAATACTGCATTAGGAGTAAAGTGATTTTTCTTTTCAATAGAGTATTAATTAATTTTATATGTAACGCATGAAAAAACGTGTATTAATCGTTTTGCTATGCTTTGTAGGAGCTTTGTCATCTGCTTTTGCTGCAGAGAAAAAAGTCCAGGGCGTAGTAATATCTTCAGAGGATAACCTACCGCTTATCGGTGCTTCCGTTTATGTGACTGCGGAAGACTTGAAAAAGGCGGGGAGTGCTCAGACTACAATGGGGGTCATCACTGATGTGGATGGTCAGTTCTCTATCGCTATACCTGCGGGGATAACCCGTTTCTTTTGTAGCTACGTGGGATATGACGTATTGGAAGTGAAGCTTGTTCCGGGAAAGGAACATTATGAAATAACACTTCATGCATCTTCCCAAATGCTCGATGCCGTTGTTGTGACGGGTTACCAGACAGTGGAGCGCCGCAAGCTGACGGCAGCGGTATCCAAACTGGATATATCGGACGAGACCATCGGTGCAGTAAAAAGTATCGACCAGGCACTTGCCGGACAAATTGCCGGACTTTCTGTCAGCCCGACTTCCGGTGCTCCGGGTGCTCCGGCAAAGATACGCATTCGCGGTACTGCTTCATTGAATGGTACACAAGACCCTTTGTGGGTGCTGGACGGCATTCCTTTGGAGGGAACGGATGTTCCCGAACCGGATGAGCTGAATGACATCACCAACATGAAGCAATCTTCCATTGCAGGCCTGAATCCGGCAGATATTGAGAATATCACCATCCTGAAGGATGCGGCAGCCACTGCCATCTATGGTGCGAGGGCAGCCAATGGCGTCATTGTGATTACAACAAAGAAGGGTAAGGTCGGTAAACCGGTTATCAATTTCTCGTCCCGGTTTACCTATACTCCTACATTGAGCCTTGACCGGTTGAACTTGCTGAACTCAGCGGAGAAAGTAGGATTGGAAATGGATATGATCCGTAATAACTATTCTCCGGACAATCATAAAGGAGGCGTATATAATATTCTTTCCAATTACAATGAGTTGTCTGCTTTTCAGAATGGAGGATGGGATGCCTTGAGCAGTGATACACAAGCTGCCATCAACCGTTTGAAGAGTGTTAATACAAACTGGGGAGATATCCTTTTCCGCGATGCTTTCAGCCAGGAATATAACTTGAGCCTTTCCGGCGGTACGGAAAGGGTTACGTATTATACCTCTTTCGGCTATTATAAAGAGGATGGAAATGTGGACGGTGTGGGTATGGACCGTTTCAACTTGGTAGGAAAGACTTCCTATAAGGTGAACAGTATACTGAAAGTGGGTGCCTCCATGTTTGCCAACCGTCGCAAAAATACCAATTATCTGACAGATGCATACGGTATGTCGAATCCCGTGTTCTATTCACGCAAGGCTAATCCGTATTTTGAACTTTATGACAAGAATGGCAACTATAATTACGACTACGATATTCAGAACAACACTGATAAGGATTTAGGATTCAACATCTTTGAAGAACGGCAGAACACGTCTAATGAAAGCGTGGTGAATTCTTTTTCATCTATATTTGATGCGGAGCTACGGTTCAATGACAAGTGGAAGCTGACTTCCCAGTTTGGCTATCAGTTGGAAAAGACTTCCAGAGAAGAAATAGCGGACTGGGAAAGCTATGCCATGCGCTATTACTATAAGTTGAGCGAATACTCCCAGGGCGGAGAAACCAAACACTTCCTGCCCGAAGGAGGTATGCAGAAGTCTTATGAAAACTCCAATTCACAGATTACTTGGAAGGCGATGGGAGAATATCGCGACAGTTTCAATGATATTCATGAACTGGAAGTGATGGCGGGTACCGAGCTGCGCAAGACCTGGTATGAAACCTTGTTCTCGGCAGGGTATGGCTTCGACCGCAAGACGTTGACGACCAAACCGGTGATTTTCCCCAACGAAAGTTACGCCACGTCTTTCCCGCTCCATCAGACAACGTATAAGGAGAATGCTTATGTATCTTTCTACTCTACGGCCTCTTACTCTTTGTTGAACCGCTACACGGTGGGAGGAAGTATCCGCTTTGACGGTTCCGACCTTTTCGGTGTGGATAAGAAGTACCGCTATCTTCCTCTTTATTCTGTCAGTGCCTTGTGGCGTCTGTCACAAGAACCGTTTATGCAGCAGGCCAAGTGGGTGGATAACCTGGTGTTCCGTGCATCTTACGGTCTGCAGGGAAATATTGACAAGAATACTTCTCCGTTCCTGTTGGGTACATATCGGTCGGAAAGTATTTTGCCCGGAGTATCGGAAGATGTAATTATTATTAATTCCGCTCCCAACAAGAAGTTGCGTTGGGAAAAGACGCAGTCTGTCAATGCCGGCTTTGATTTTTCTGTATTGAACCAGGCTATCAATCTGAGCGTGGACTATTATTATCGTAAGGGTACCGATTTGATAGCTTTGCGCATGCTTCCTCTGGAGACGGGCTTTACTTCAATGAACGTCAACTGGGCAAGTATGGAGAACAAAGGTGTGGAAATCAGCTTGTCTACCCGTAACATAACGACAAAAAACTTCTCCTGGTACACAAATTTCAATTTTGCCTATAACGGTAATAAGGTATTGCAGGAAAACATACCGGAGCAGCAGACCACTCCGGGACGTGAAGGCTATCCCGTAGGGGCAATTTTCGCACTGAAGACTGCGGGAGTGAATAAGGAAACCGGTAATATGATGTTCTATAATCCGGAGGGAGAGAAAGTGACCTTGAAGGAGCTTTACCGCCTGAAGGACGAGTGGGGGATAGGTATTGCCTCTTCCGATGTAACTGCAGCCGAAGAGAGAACCTTTTATTCGTATATCGGGAGTAGCGATGCTCCTTATACGGGAGGTTTGATTAATACCTTCAGCTATAAAAACTGGGAGCTGAATGTCAATTTCTCTTTGACGTTTGGCGGGTACGTACGTACGCAGCCCTCTTATGACATCATTAATCCGGATTATGGCAAGAACTATAATGCGGATGTGCTGAACCGCTGGACTCCGGAAAACCCGAATGCGGAGCTTCCGGCATTTATGCTGAGTGCTTCCAACCCGGAAGAGTACTCCTGGTATGATTCTAAAACCATCTGGAGGGATTTGGATATCTGGGTGAAGAAGCTGAACTACGTACGTTTGCAGAATCTGCGTCTGGGTTACCGTATCCCTGAGCTCCTGACAAAGCGTTTGGGAATGAACTCGGCAACGGTATCTATTGAAGGACGCAATCTCTTCGTGTTTGGTTCGGGATATAATAACTACATGGATCCGGAGTCGATGTACAATCCTTATGCAACTCCCGTACCCAAGTCGGTTACATTCAGTTTGAACTTGAATTTCTAACTTCAAAAGCAGAAAGAAAATGAAGAAAACAATAAGTCTGATGATAATGGCCTGCATGCTTCTGCTTGCGGCATGCGACAACTATCTGGATATACAGCCTACCGGTAGTGTCATTCCCAATTCTTTGGCTGAGTATAGAGCGTTGCTTGCCCGTTCTTATAAGGACGTGAGTAAATTCAGTGACCGGGGAATGGCTTGTTTCCGTTCCGACGAGATGCAGGTTCGGGATAATGAATATGACCAAAATTATTATATGGATATAGAGCGCTGGAACGACCTTGCTCCCAATGCCTATACCTCATCGTTTGAATGGGCCAAGTATTACAATGTGCTTTTTATTGCCAATCACGTTATTGAGAGCAGAAGTGATATTAAGGAAGGCACTGAGGAAGAGATAAATCAGCTTGTAGGAGAAGCGTATATGCTCCGTGCTTATGTACATTTCTTATTGGTAAATCTTTATGGACAGCCCTATACTAAGGAGGGAGCTTTGGATACCAAATCGGTACCGCTGAAATTGGATACGGATTTAGAGAAAGTCCTGAAACGCAATACGGTGGAAGAAGTTTATACTTCCATCCAAGCAGATATTGACGAGGCACGCAAACTGGTCATGAAGGCAGAATGGGAACAGAGATATTCATATCGTTTCAATGCGGCTTCGGTAGAGGCGTTTCAATCACGCGTATCCCTTTATAAGGGCGAGTGGCAGGCGGCTTGGGATGCTGCTGAGGCAGTGCTTGCCGTGAAGTCTGTATTGGTAGATTTGAATGATGCCGCTGCAACTCTTCCTAACAGTTATAATTCCGTGGAAAATATTACTCCACTGGAGACACCTCTGAGCAGTACAATCAATGGGGCTGCTCTGGCTACTCCGGTTTTTCTCTCCCTTTATGCTGAGAACGACCTTCGGCTGGACAAATATTTTGCTGAAACGGATGAAAAAGGTTTCCGGAAGAATAAGAAGGCGGGAAGCAATAACTACTTGTGTACTTTCCGTGTGGGTGAAATATATCTGACGGCTGCTGAGGCTGCTGCCCGACTTGGAGAACTGTCTCAAGCACGTACTCGCCTGCTGGAACTGATGCGGAAACGTTATGCACCGGAGGCCTACGAAGCGAAATCCGTTGTTGTCAATGCCATGGATAAGGAAGCGTTGGTACAGGAAATATTAGATGAACGTGCCCGTGAACTTGCTTTTGAAGGACATCGCTGGTTTGACCTTCGTCGTTCCACCCGTCCGCGTTTGGAGAAAGTGCTTGATGGTACGCGTTATGTACTCGAAGAGAATGATGCCCGCTATACATTGGCCATTCCGAAAGAAGCCATAGAAGCCAATCCGGGATTGCTGAACTGATAAAGATAAAACTCCCCGATTCTGTATTGACGAGAATCGGGGAGTTTTGTCTTTATGTGGATTGGATATGTATTTTTTACGTACCTTTGCACCGTTTTTTGTAATAGACAGTATAAGATGATACAGAATCAGAGACCTCCTATCCGTAGAATTGCTTTTCCTATTCTTATAGCATTGAGTATTTCGCATTGTTTGAACGATATGCTGCAATCGGTTATTTCGGCAGTATACCCTTTGTTCAAGGAGGATTTATCCTTGAGTTTTGCCCAGATTGGTCTGATTACGTTAGTGTATCAGATGTCGGCGTCCGTGTTTCAGCCTCTAATGGGATTGTTCTTTGATAAGCGCCCCATTGCCTGGTCATTGCCGATAGGTATGGGCTTTACTTTGGTCGGTATCATGAATCTGGCTTTTGCTACTAATCTGTATTGGTTGCTGGCTTCGGTATTCATTGTGGGTATCGGTTCGTCTGTACTCCATCCGGAGGCGTCACGTATTACTTTTCTGGCTTCCGGCGGAAAACGCGGACTGGCGCAGTCTCTGTTTCAAGTGGGTGGGAATTTGGGAGGCTCGCTTGGACCGTTACTGGTGGCTTTGCTGGTAGCTCCTTACGGGAGGCATCACATTGCCTTGTTCACGGTTTTTGCCTTGATTGCCATCGTGGTGATGATTCCTATATGTCGTTGGTTCCGTTCCTACTTGAACCACATCAAGAAACGCCCGATGCTTGTGGCAGGAAAGATAGAACGCCCTCTTTCCTCAAAGATGACGGTGTTTGCCATAAGTATTCTGCTGATACTTATCTTCTCCAAATATATCTATATGGCAAGTTTGACGAGCTACTATACATTCTATCTGATCCATAAATTTGGTGTTACTGTTCAGGCTTCACAGCTTTTCTTGTTTGTTTTCCTGGTAGCCACTGCCATCGGAACATTGGTGGGAGGTCCCGTAGGTGACAGGGTAGGACGTAAATATGTCATCTGGGCTTCCATTCTTGGAACGGCTCCATTTAGTATGATGATGCCTCACGTAGGGCTTGCATGGACAGTAGTGCTGAGCTTCTGTGTCGGTCTGATGCTTTCTTCCGCTTTTCCTGCCATATTGCTGTACGCCCAGGAATTGCTACCCAATAAGCTGGGGTTGATTTCCGGGTTGTTCTTTGGTTTCGCTTTTGGAATTGCCGGTATTGCTTCGGCTGTATTGGGAGGCATGGCTGATAAATATGGTATAGAGGCTGTTTATAATGTATGTGCCTTTATGCCTTTGTTGGGGTTGGTGGCTTGCTTTCTGCCTAATTTGAAGAGGAGATAAAGTTTTTTTATTCCCATTGTCAGCCATACGGAAAGAACGAAAGGTGCGGTCAATGTAATAATTCCCCAACTCATTCCCACAATTTGCAATACAACAGAGAGTAAAACGGAACATACAGCCCATATAAGCTCATCCAGCTTTTACCTCCTAAAGCAATGGCACACAATACGCCATTATATCCCATCAGGCCTATATTCAAAGCTTCGGAATCTGCTCCCAATAATATGGCTAGGGGGAGGGGGAGAAGTACCCCCAATATGGTATATACTGCTGCATTCCGAGAATTCACGAGAATGCCTGCAAGGAAAAATAGTCCGGTCATTATGTTTCCTTGAAACATCACCTGGCCTATACTCATACTGAAACATTGTAAGTAATTTATGGAGGAAGAAGCAGGTGTTTCTGTATCAGAGACGAGTAGCATGTCAGGCATCAGCCAACTGCACAATCCCAGCAGCATCCATACAGAAAGGATAAAAAGGGTAGTGAATCCGGGCAACATGCGTTGCATGTTGAAAAACCGTGCAATGTAGGTAGATGCACACGAGGCAATAGCCATTAGTATCAAGGAATTTACAGTCAGATGCATAAAGACCCCTACGGCTATTCCTACCAGTGTACCGTTAAAACCATATAATCCATTTTTTATATCATCACGGTCATATCCTGAGATACGGCCTGTCGATGTACTTATTATGTTGCCACTTACAGCCAATAGGCCCATTTGCCATGAATTCAAAAAGATTCCAATCAGCATCAATAATCCGGACAATGCATTGTTTTGGAACATGACTTGCCCTATGCCACGTCCTAAAATAAGTAATGACTTGTGTGTAAAAGCTTCTTTCATGAGTTGTCGAATGAAAATGGACTATATGTAAATTTATAGCTCGTTAATACGTACAAAAAAAACGATTAGACTAATCTAACCGTTTTAATTTTTGTGGAGCGTATGAGACTCGAACTCATCACCTCGACACTGCCAGTGTCGCGCTCTAGCCAGATGAGCTAACGCCCCGTTGCCAACGTTTGCAGGCTTGCTTTCGTTTTTGATGGTGCAAATATAATGCATTATTCTGAAATAATTGCTATGTTTGCGAAAGAATTTGAAAAAATAAGTTATGCTGATATATAATACCACTTATCATGTAGAGGAAGGAGAAGACAAAAACTTCCTGATATGGATGCAGGAACACTATCTTCCCGAGGTAGAAAAGAACGGAACATTGTATGCTCCACGTATAGCCCGTATCTTGAGTCATATTGAAGAAGGAAGCATCTGCTATTCTGTTCAGTTTGAGGTGGAAAACTCTGCCAAACTGCATCGTTGGCATCAAGAGCAAGGAGTGAAACTGAACGAGGAATTACTGAATATCTTTAAAGATAAAGTGATTGGCTTTCCTACATTGATGGAGGTAATAGTGTGATACAACCGGTCAAAGAGAAAATAATATTGGGTATAGACCCTGGTACCACCATTATGGGGTATGGAGTATTGCGTGTGGCAGGTGTCAAGCCGGAAATGATAGCCATGGGAATTATCGACCTCCGCAAATTTGGAGACCACTATCTGAAGTTACGCCATATTCATGAACGGGTACTGAGTATCATAGAGAGTTATTTGCCTGACGAGCTCGCTATTGAGGCCCCTTTCTTCGGAAAGAATGTACAGTCCATGTTGAAGTTGGGGCGTGCGCAAGGCGTAGCAATGGCAGCTGCTTTGAGCAGGGATATTCCCATTACGGAATATGCTCCTTTAAAAATAAAGATGGCTATCACCGGAAACGGACAAGCATCCAAGGAACAGGTGGCGGACATGTTGCAGCGTATGCTGCATTTTCCTAAAGAGGATATGCCTACTTTTATGGATGCAACGGACGGGCTTGCTGCTGCCTATTGTCACTTTCTGCAGATGGGGCGTCCCACGGTGGAGAAAGGCTATCATGGCTGGAAAGACTTTATTGCCAAAAATCCGGATAAGGTGAAGAAGTGATAAGAATTGAAATGTAGAATCTAAAAATAATATCATGAAATTGAATGAACTTGCTATCATTGGAGTGGCTGCAACGACGATTGTAAGCTGCACTCCCGCGAAGACGGAGTATGCTTCGTACGAACTTTACCCTGTCCGTTCGGGTAGTCTGACAGAGATGGAATATACACCTGCTGCCACGCAATTCACATTGTGGGCACCTACGGCAGATGAAGTTCGCCTGATGTTGTTCGAAGCAGGAGATGGAGGGCATGCCTATGAAACTATTTCAATGGAACCCTCTGAAGAAGGAACTTGGAAAACTAAAGTTGAAAAGGACTTGATGGGTAAATTCTACACATTCAATGTGAAAATCAATGATAAGTGGCTGGGGGATACTCCGGGTATCAATGCCAAAGCTGTAGGGGTGAATGGAAAACGTGCCGCCATCATCGACATGAAATCCACGGACCCCGAAGGATGGGCAGATGATAAACGTCCGGCATTGGCCTCTCCTGCCGATGTGATTCTTTATGAAATGCACCATCGTGATATGTCCATCGAACCGTCGTCGGGCATTGAGCATAAAGGAAAGTTCCTGGCACTGACAGAACAAGGAACGGTAAGTCCCGACAAGCTGGCAACCGGCATTGACCATCTGAAAGAATTGGGGGTGACACATGTACATCTCCTTCCGTCTTATGACTATGCCTCCGTTGATGAGACAAAGCTGGACGAGAACAAGTATAATTGGGGATATGATCCGCAGAATTACAATGTGCCTGATGGCTCTTATTCTACCGACCCCTACAAACCGGATGTTCGTATCCGGGAATTCAAGCAGATGGTGCAGGCTTTGCACAAAGCAGGTATCCGTGTTGTTCTGGATGTGGTGTATAACCATACTTTCAATACATCCGACAGTAATTTTGAACGTACAGTGCCGGGATACTTTTACCGTCAGCGACCAGACGGAACGTATGCAGACGGTTCGGCTTGTGGCAATGAAACTGCCAGCAACCGTCCGATGATGCGTAAATACATGATAGAGTCTGTATTACATTGGATTAATGAATATCACATTGACGGATTCCGTTTTGACCTGATGGGTATTCATGACATCGAGACAATGAACGAAATCCGTAAGGCGGCAACGTCTGTAGATCCGACTATATTTATATATGGTGAAGGATGGGCGGCATCGGCTCCACAGATGGCGGAAGATTCTCTGGCAATGAAAGCCAATACTTATAAGATGCCGGGTGTTGCTGCTTTCTCTGACGAAATGCGTGATGCTTTACGCGGTCCGTTTAATGACAATCATCAAGGTGCTTTCCTTGCTGGATTGCCGGGAGGAGAGGAGAGCATAAAGTTTGGTATTGTAGGAGCCATCAGGCATCCGCAAGTAAATAATGACTCTGTGAATTATAGTAAGGCTCCGTGGGCGGAACAACCTACACAGATGATCAGCTATGTTTCCTGCCATGATGATATGTGCTTGGTGGATAGGCTGAAAGCAAGTATCCCGGGTATTACTCCCGTAGAATTGGCAAAGCTTGACAAACTGGCGCAAACAGCCGTATTCACTTCCCAAGGTGTACCGTTTATTTATGCCGGTGAGGAAGTGATGCGTGACAAGAAGGGAGTACACAATAGTTTTGAGAGTCCCGATTCCATCAATGCGATTGATTGGAGACGAAAGGCGGAGCATGCAGATGTATTTGCTTATTATAAAGGGTTGATACAGCTTCGTAAGAAGCATCCGGCTTTCCGTATGGGTGATGCGGATTTGGTGCGTAAGCATTTGGAATTTCTACCGGTTGACGGCAGCAATGTGGTGGTTTACCGTCTGAAAGAAAATGCCAACGGTGATGCATGGGGAGATATTATACTAGTCTTGAATGCCCGTAAGGAGCCTGCCAAACTTACCGTACCCGAAGGTAAATATACAGTGGTCTGCAAGGATGGCTTTATCAATGAACAAGGTTTGGGCACACTGTACGGCCCCGAAGTTGTTGTTCCGGCCCAATCGGCACTGATTATGTATAAATGATGATTGGATGATGCAACAACATACAATACACATAGCGGGGGGCGTAGTACGCAACCCGCTTGTTCGTTTGACAGAGCCTGTCACCCTTGATTTCCTGGCAGGAGAACACATTGCCATTGTAGGACCGAACGGAGCCGGAAAGAGCCTCCTGGTGGATATGCTGACGGAAAAGTATCCTTTGCGTGATGGTGAGCTTACCTATGATTTCTCTCCCTCCCTCACGAAAACTGCCTATGACAATATCAAATACATTGCTTTCCGTGATACTTACGGTTCTGCCGATGCCAATTATTACTATCAACAGCGTTGGAATGCCCACGACCAGGAGGATGCTCCGCTAGTACGCGAAGTGCTGGGAGAGGTAAAAGACGATGTCTTGAGGCGGCAGCTATTTGAACTTTTCAGCATAGAGCCGATGCTTGACAAGAAAATCATTCTTCTCAGCAGTGGGGAGCTGCGCAGGTTTCAGTTGACTAAAGCTTTACTGACTGTTCCCCGAATTCTTATCATGGACAATCCTTTCATAGGGCTGGATGCGCCTACCCGTGAACTGCTTTTTAATTTGCTGGAGCGGCTTACCCGGCTGGGCGAGTTGCAGATTGTCCTTGTGCTTTCCATGTTGGATGACATACCTTCATTTATTACACATGTTGTGCCGGTAGAGGACATGAAGGTGGGCGAAAAGATGGAACGTGAGGAGTATGTGCAGGCATTCTGTGCGGGCAATCAGATGCGTATTCAGGAAGAGGCCGGAGCGTTGGAGGAATTGCAGCGGTGTATTCTCGATTTGCCCAACGAACATGCGAATTTCACTTCGGACGAAGTGGTGAAATTGAACGGGGTTAGCATCCGTTACGATGACCGTACCATTCTGAAGGAGCTGGATTGGACAGTGATGCGTGGTGAGAAGTGGGCGCTGAGTGGCGAGAACGGTGCCGGCAAGTCTACCTTGCTTAGTTTGGTTTGTGCGGATAATCCGCAGTCATACGCCTGCGATATCAGTCTTTTCGGACGGAAGCGCGGAACGGGGGAGAGTATTTGGGAAATCAAGAAACACATCGGTTATGTCAGTCCGGAAATGCATCGTGCTTATCTGAAGAATCTGCCTGCCATAGAGATTGTCGCTTCCGGTCTGCACGACAGCATCGGATTGTATAAACGTCCTCATGCCGAACAGATGTCGGTATGTGAGTGGTGGATGGAGATTTTCGGTATTGCCGCCTTGAAAGACAGTCCTTTTCTGCAACTCTCCAGCGGGGAACAGCGTCTGGCATTATTGGCACGTGCTTTTGTCAAGGACCCGGAACTGCTGATATTGGATGAACCGCTTCATGGACTCGATACATACAACCGCCGTCGGGTCAAGAAGATTATAGAGGCATTCTGCCATCGTCGGGATAAAACGATGATTATGGTAACCCACTATGAGAATGAATTGCCGCAAACAATTACTAACCGTTTATTCTTGAAGCGAAACCGCTGACCAGATAATAATTAGTCAAGCAAAGATAATAAAGGACTAGCAGGAACCATTTATGGTGTAAATCGTTATATTTGTAATATCAACCATCTAAACATTTATATCATGAAGTTTTTTATTGATACGGCAAATTTAGAACAGATTCGGGAGGCCTATGACTTGGGCGTACTCGACGGAGTTACCACTAATCCTTCGCTTATGGCAAAAGAAGGTATCAAAGGAGTGGAGAACCAGCGTAAGCACTATGTGGACATCTGTAATATTGTGCAAGGCGATGTGAGTGCCGAGGTGATAGCTACCGACTATGAAGGCATGATTAAAGAGGGTGAAGAATTGGCAGCCTTGAATCCGCATATCGTAGTGAAGGTGCCTTGCATTGCAGAAGGTATCAAGGCCGTTAAATACTTCTCGGGCAAAGGTATCCGTACAAATTGTACTCTGGTATTTTCTGTCGGTCAGGCATTGCTTGCAGCCAAGGCAGGTGCAACGTATGTTTCTCCGTTTGTGGGGCGTCTCGATGACATCTGTGAGGATGGCATTGCATTGGTTGCGAAGATTGTAGAGATGTACCGTTATTATGGATATACCACCCAGGTACTTGCCGCCTCTATCCGTCATACGGCACATATCATGCAGTGTATAGAGGTGGGTGCTGATGTGGCTACTTGTCCGCTTTCGGCCATTAAGGGTTTACTTAATCATCCGCTGACCGATTCCGGTCTGAAGAAGTTCCTTGAAGATTACAAACGCGTGAACGGATAAACTTAAAATATCCTATAAGCCTATCTTTCAATGTAATTATTGACTAATATTGGTGAGAAATAGAATAAAAAGATTTATTTTTGCACCTTATATTTAGATATACAATAAGGCACCGATGAAAGATAGGCTCATAGGATTTATTAAGACATACTGCTTGTTTGTCTGCATTTTTGTGTTGCAGAAACCACTATTTATGCTGTTTTACAAATCGCTGTATCCGGATGCCTCGTGTGCGGACTGGTTCAGTGTCATTTGGCATGGGTTACCTTTAGACCTATCTCTGGCTGGTTATCTGACAGCTATTCCCGGTTTTCTTTTCATAACCTCTGTATGGACACTTTCTAAATCCCTTCATCGCATCTGGTGCGGCTATTTCCTCTTCATTTCAGTACTTATCTCCATAATTTTTACTGTCGATTTAGGATTATACGAGTATTGGGGGTTCCGTTTGGATGCTACTCCGTTATTCTATTTCTTTTCCTCCCCTAAAGACGCAGTGGCCAGTGTCAGCATTTGGATGGTGCTGGGGGGAATTGTGGCAATGGCTGTTTATGCTGTCGTGCTGTATGCTGTTTTCTACGGCATCTTGCTGCAGAAGAAGCTGTTGCTGCGGATGAAACTGCCTTATCGTCGCCTGAAGGTGTCAGGTATATTGTTGCTGATGACGGGGTTACTGTTTATTCCTATCCGTGGAGGCTTTACAGTATCTACCATGAATGTGGGGAAAGTCTATTTCAGTGCCGAGCAGCGTCTGAACCATGCAGCTATCAACCCTGCATTCAGTCTGATGGAATCTCTTGCCAAGCAGAAGGACTTCAGCAAGCAGTACCGTTTTATGGAAGCTGCGGAGGCCGACCGGCTTTTTAAAGACATGCTTGAACCCGCAGGTGCCGGTGGTCAAACGGAAGAGACAGATTCTGTGCTGCAACCTGCCGATTCACTGCATACTTTATTCAATACTCAGCGTCCCGATGTACTCTTTGTGATTCTTGAGAGTTTTTCCTCCAGGTTGATGACAGCTTTGGGAGGTGAGCCGAATATTGCCGTCCATCTGGATAGCTTGAGTAAGGAAGGGGTGCTCTTTACGAACTTCTACGCCAACAGTTTCCGTACGGACCGTGGGCTGGTGGCTATCTTGAGTGGCTATCCTGCCCAGCCCACTACTAGTATTATGAAGTATCCCCGTAAAACGCAGTCCATTCCTGCCATTGCAGGCAGCTTGCGGAAGGCGGGTTATGGTACCAAGTATTATTATGGCGGTGATGCCGACTTTACCAATATGCGTTCCTACCTGATGTCATCAGGCTTTGAAGACATTGTTTCCGACCAGGATTTTCCCGTAACGGAACGTTTAAGTAAGTGGGGGGCGCACGACCATCTCGTATTCAACCGTCTGCTGGAAGACTTGAAAGCCGAAGCTGCCGAAGGAACTGCCGAAGAGAAAACTCCTCATTTCCGTGTCTTGCAGACCTCCAGCAGCCACGAGCCTTTTGAAGTACCTTTCCGTCGTCTGGAGAATGACCGGCTGAACGCCTTTGCCTATACGGATAGTTGTGCAGGCGATTTTGTAAGACAGTTCCGTGAGCTTCCCCAGTGGAAGAATACGGTGATTGTGTTTGTTCCAGACCACTTGGGAGCTTATCCCGAACATATCGACAATTTGTCGGTAGAACGCTACCGGATACCTCTGTTGATGGTGGGCGGTGCTGTCCGAGAGCCGAGGCGCATTGACGTCTATGGCTCGCAACATGATATTGCAGCCACGTTGCTGGCTCAATTGGCGCTGCCCCATGATGAGTTTGTTTTCAGTAAAGATATGCTTAATCCCGCTTCCCCTCATTTCGCGTTCTTTACCGTACCCGATGCTTTCGGTATGGTGACAGCGGACAATCAAGTGATATTCAATTGCCAGGCGGGTACTGTGGTAGTGGATGAGGGCACAGCAAAAGGGAAGAACCTGCCGTTGGGCAAAGCCTATTTGCAAAAATTATATGATGATATAGCCAAAAGATAACGTATGACAGCACTTATGGACGCCTTGCAAGGGGCAATAGATGTAGACACAAACATATTTTTTTCCATCAATCGGATGCACAACATGTATTTCGATTATTTTATGAGCGCTTATAGCGGTAAGTGGGTTTGGATTCCCATGTATGCTGCCATCTGGTATGTGATGTTGCGCAATTTTCATTGGAAGGTCACACTGTTTTGCATGATAGGCCTTGCGCTCACCATTACTTTTGCCGACCAGGCATGTGCCACTTGGATACGTCCCTATGTGGAGCGTATGCGTCCTTCTAATCTGAATAATCCCATTTCGGAGATGGTGCATATCGTCAACAATCATCGTGGAGGGCGTTATGGTTTTCCTTCGTGTCATGCCGCCAATACCTTCGGATTGGCGTTTTTCCTGTTCTTTCTATTCCGCAAGCGGTGGCTTACTCTTTTCATTATGGCCTGGGCGTTGCTGACGTGCTATTCGCGCGTATATCTCGGTGTGCATTATCCGGGTGATTTGTTGGCAGGGACTATTGTGGGGCTGATTGGTGCCTGGCTGATTTACCGCTTGTTTGTGAAGGTTAGCGGATATAAGCGTGTCGAGCATGTCACTCATGTCTATGCTCCTATATGGGTAGGGTTGCTGACGATAGCGGGGATGCTGGTTTATGCCGGAATACGGATATTGTTGTAGATGACAGTCTTTAGAACTGATAACCAGCAGTCACCATAACCTCCCGTGGACGGATATTCAACCGTGAAGTATAGCTTTGTGTGGCCGAGTAGGTAGTATAGGCATACTCTTTCTTGTTGAACAGATTGCTGAGGCTGGCTTCCACTCTCCATTTCCTTGTCTTATAAATGAGTGATGCGTCTACAAACAGTGTGTTGAGATGCGTATCGCTGTTTAAATCGTTCCGGTAATGTTCTCCGGAAAGGCAGAGGTCGACGTGCCCGATGCTGAATGTGAGGTGCATACGCTGTACGAAGTCCAGTAGAGGAGCAAGGTGCGCGTCGTTCCCTATTTTACTGCCGCCATAGCTGATTGTGGCATGATATTCGGCTTCGAAAGCTTCGGCGGGCGACCATATCAGTTTGGGTTCCATCTTAAGATAGTCATAACGGTATTTTTGAGGCGGGCCGTTTCCGGCTGTTTCCGTTTGTGGAGTGAGGGCGTCTGTATCTGAAACCTGTGTCAACTGCCAGCCGGTATTGCGGCTCAGTTGTAAGTCAAGTGAGGTTTTCAGATTCCAGTCGAAAAATCCCTTGGAGAGAGTGCTGAGCAGGAACCAACTTTGTGTACTGTTGGAATGTAGGCGAAGGGTGTGGACAATGCGGTTTTCAGAGATACTCTGTTCATTCAAGGTGTTGTAGTGTACATGCCGGTAGGACAAAGTGGCGGTGGCGAAAAATTCCTGCACGGTATTCTTGTATTCTCCATAAAGGTTGTATTGTTGGCGTATACTGACGGGGAAGAGGCCGTCAGTGTTTTTCCAGGTACGGTAGTCTGTCCGATAGGTAAAAGGGCAGAGGTCTGTGACATCTCCTGCTGAGCGGTGTAAACTGCCGTAGAGGGAAATTTTCCAATGGTAGTCCGGCTGATAGCGCAGATAGAGTGACGGATTGAAAAAGAGAAAAGAACGCTGTTGCGAGAAGTAGCGCTTATAGCTGAGAGGGAGTGACAGACTTCCCTGCCACTTGCCTTGCTCCAATTGGAAGTAGGAGGAGAGGTAGGGAGAAAAACTGGATGCGCCAAATGTTTCCATTCGGGTGGAATGGTACTTTACCGATGCCCATTCGCCCTTTATACCGGCGGTGTATTGCCGGGTGAAACCGTTGTGTTTTCTTAGGTGGCTGGCCTTATTGTCGTTGTAAAGGCTGTGCTGGATGAATTTGTCTTTCCCGTCGTGTAGTGACAAGGAGGAGGGTAGATAGGCATACTGTGTGGCAGAATTGAACTTCCATGTGCTTTTCTCTCCATTGCGGATAAGGCTGAAGAAATTCTTTGCCGTAAACTGGGAGGTGCGCATCGTTTGCTGCAACTCGTGGGAGGTGCCGCGGTTCGTTTCACTTTCTGCCAGGAAGCGGTTCGACAGATAGTGGATGGTCTTGTTATCCTCATAGTGCATTTCCATATGGGCGGCATCGTTCTGCAGGCAGTAGTGGTAGGCTTCATCCATGCGTATGGTGTCATCGGGCTGGTAGTAGACTTGCGAGTTGCCCCGTTGCTGGGTAATCCGGTTATGGGTATATCCGGCTTGCAGGCGCAGGGAACGTTCGTCGTTCCATTTATACATGCGGTTGGCGTTCAGTGTATGGGTTTCGTTGAAGAGCAGCCGTTGCTTGTCGAGGGGAGCGCTGATGCCCGGTTGTACCAGAAAACCGTGCAGGGGAATCTGTTGGGATGTGTTGTTTGTCAGTATATGTTGCTCACGGCTAAGGTCGGTACCGTTGTTGTTGCTCTTGTAGCCGTAGATGCTTTGCTTGCCTTTACCCAGTTGGAGGGCATTGGCGGCGTTTTCCCAAAGAAGCGTTCCTTTGTCCCTCTTCGTTTGTGCCGTTCCGGTCGTTTCTTGTGTTCCATCGCTCCAGCCTGCACCCAGGGTACCGTTGACAATCCATTGGTCGCGTGCCTGTGGGTCGAGTTTCAGGTTCAGGGCTATTTCATCCGAACTGAGTTTTCCTTTCAATGCCTTGACCGATTGGTAGTTCTCCATAATTTCTGCCGATTTTACGGCTTTGGCACTGAGGTTGTTGTTGATTTGGCTGTAGCGTCCACCCGTCACGTCCATACCCTCCACAAAATAGTGGTCGATGGCTTTACCTTTATATTTCACCTGCCCGTTGTCGTCAATATCCACACCGGGGAGCTTTTTCAGAACATCCTTGATGTGTACGTCCTTGGAAGAGGCAAACTCTGCCAGATTATACCTTACGGTATCTTTCCTGCCATGAATGCGGCCGGGACGTATTTGGACTTCTTTTAGTGCAATGGCTTCGGGATGCAGACGAATATGGAGTGTTCCTGCTGCCGATATGTTGCGTATTTCCCGTCTATAGCCCAGCAGTGATACGCTGACTTGCAGGTTGCCGTTGTATTTCCATGGCAGGGAATATCTCCCCCGGGCATCGGTCAGGGCGTAATCTATCATGGTGCCGTTTCGCAGCACACTAATCATTACGGCTTCCAGCGGTTGTCCGGTTTCTTCGTCCGTTACCAAGCCACTGAGAGACTGTGCATGCGCTGTCATTGCAAACAAGGCAAGGATTGGCAGCAAGAGTTTCTTGAAGTGTATATCCATTGGAGTTCGATGGGATGAATCAGTCAAGTTCCAGCGGATTGTGGGCTATATTCTTCGGCTTCCTGGCTTCATTGCCCTGGTTGTCGCGTATGGTGATACGTACGTTAGGCGTGTTGCCCATAATGAATCCTACCGGGTCGGCATAGTATCTTTCGTGGATTTTGTTGTACGCCTTGCGGTTTACGGGTTCATAATCTTTTCCGTTGAAGAGGATAGGTCGGTAGGAATGGCATTGCTCCATACCGGTGCAGGTAAAGAGATAATGCCCCCTGTTGTCTTCTGCTTTCAGTATCAGTCCGGGCAGTCCGAACAGCTTCCACGGCCCTTCGCTGGAGGAAATCTCCGGACTGTACCAGACAATCCATCTGCGTCCCTTAAACACGCATTCTGCTTTTTGGCAGAGATACGAGAGGATGGTTGCCGTGTCTGTCTGCAGCGTCCACTGTGGGCACTCTTCCGGTTCCTCGCACCGGAGTCTGTTGATGTCTCCGGCAATTTCATCCAGTGTGGTCACTTTGCCTACGGGGTATCTCTTGTAGGTCTGTTCGTTCAGCTTGCTTTTTCCGAACTGTTTGGCGTGTTCAATCATCGTTTCTTGCGAGGCGTTATTGGCAATGTCGGCAGCAAATACCGAGTCGCCCACATACTTTGTGTAACTGTAGAACTTGGAGCATTTCTTGCCGATTTCCAACATCATGGTTTCCTGGAAACGCTCTTCCGACAGTGTGTCCGTACAGCCGTCCACTTCATACTGCACCATGAGTACAGTCTGGTCTATGGTATCTTTTCTGAACGTCTTGCCGGAGCCGATTTTGATGTTAAACTGTGCGCAGGCGGTTGTGGTGGTTATCAACAGCATGGCGGTGAGTAGAATCTGCTTTTTCATACTTTTTCGTTGTTAGGAATTACTGTTTCGAGGACGTGTCATGTGTCCTGTCGTCGCAAATCTATGCGGAATTTGTCTTTCCGGAGTGAGAAAGTTATTACTGAAATGTTACTCAAATGAGAATAGCCGCCTCGCGCGTACCTCTGATTGGAGGAAACCCTTACCTTTGTATAGTATAAAAGAAGAACAGACTCTGAGATGGAAAAACGAATCAGAATAGTATGGGCATTGTCACTGATATCCATGCTGCTACTTGTAGCAGGGCAGGGATATTGGTTGTGGAACCAGTATCAGTATAAGAATGAGGAATATGAAGAAGAGATACACCGCCTTGTCATGGATGCCGTGGCAGTGAACGACTCTATCCGGCGTGAACAGCCGAAGAAAGTGTTCAACAAGCCTAATATATCCTTTTTCAACACCAATGTGGACATGCATACGGATAGGGATTCATTGACCAACAAGCTCAAAGAGCGCTATACGCGTACGTTTGTGGTGGGGGCCATGGCAGATAAATCCGTTCTATCCACGGCAATGAAGGATAGTATTGTCTATAAGGACAAGATTGTGATACATGGCGAAGACAAGCTGCTTTTCAACATGAGCTTCAGCGAGGCGATAGTTGCTTATCAGTTGCAGATAGATGTCCCTTTTACGTTGCAGCGCTTCGATTCGGTGCTGGCGACTAAACTGGACGGCATGTCTTTCACTACCGGACTAGTCACGCCGCGCGACAGCCTCTATCAATGGGTGGAAACCGTAGAACGGCTGGGGAGTGATTTGCATCCGGTCATCCGTCTGGTTTATCCTTACAATCCGCTGAAGCGGGAGTTGGTACAAGTGGATGTGCAGGTGATGCCGCATACTCTTTTGCTCCGTATGGGCTGGCAACTTCTGGGCAGCTTGGTATTGATTCTTCTGCTGTCTGTCTGTCTGCTGTTCCAGATAAAGACCATTTTGAAGCAGCACCGTGTGGACGAGTTGCGGAAAAGCTTTGTCAACACCATGATACACGAGTTGAAACGTCCCGTGCAGGCCTTGAAGATGTGCGTCTCTTTTCTCAATGACAAAACAATGCGTACCGACGAGCAGGCCATGGATGAAGTGGTGCGTGATTCCGTTTCCGAGCTGGACAACCTTTCCGCCTACCTCCGGAAGCTGCGCGACATGACCCGTGCTGACGATGAGCAGACACAACTTTCCCTCAGTACTTTCGATTTGAAACCGGTTGTGGAGAAGTTGATACGCCTGCAGCATGCTCCTGGAGGAAAACAAGTATCTTTCGAGACACATTTCACGGACAACCTGCTGGTTACGGCCGACCCCGTGCACATGGCAAATATCATCAGTAATCTGATGGAAAATGCCGTGAAATATTCGGGAAGCTCCGTCAGTATCCGGGTAGAATGCCGCCTGCATGGCCACGAGCTCACATTGAAAGTTTCCGATGACGGCATTGGTATCCCTGTTTCCGAGCAGGGACGGGTATTCGATAAGTTTTACCGTAGCAGCAACTTGCCTGACCGTTCCTTGCCGGGCATCGGTTTGGGGTTGAGTTATGTCAAGTTGTTGGTTGAGGCTCATAGGGGAACCGTCTTTCTGACCAGTCAGATTGGGAGGGGGACGACGGTGGAAATAACCATTCCACAATAATCTGCACAGATGGATATCGAGAATATAAATAGCAACTCATGAAACCACTGAAAATTCTTTTTGCTGACGATGACCTGAAGTATTCCATGCTTCTGAAACGCTTCCTGGAGAAAGAGGGTTATGAAGTGACCTATGCCGGAAATGGTCTTATCGCCCTCGACCAGTTTCCTCTTGTCAAACCGGACCTTGTCTTGCTTGACATCAATATGCCCGGGCTCAATGGCTTTGAAGTGGCAAAACGAATCCGGGAGGCGGACAAGCATGTCCTCATCTTTTTTCTTTCCGACCGCAGCGACAAGGCTGACCGCCTGCAAGGATTCCAACTGAAGGCGAACGATTATCTTGCCAAACCTTTCTATCCGGAAGAGCTTACGGCGCGTATCCGCGAGCGTTTCACTTCGCAGTTGTCCGGCGTGGCAGAGGATGAGATGTATGCTTTCGGCCATTCCGTATTCAATTACAGTACGAACGAGATTCGTACGGGAAATAGTAAGGTGCTGATTACTTCCCGTCAAGCCGATATCCTTCGCTTGCTTGCGCTGAATGTGAATAAGACTGTCAGTCGCGATACGTTGCTGGATGCTGTGTGGGGCACTGCCTCGTATGCCAACTCCCTTGCCTTGAATGTACAGATGTCCTATCTGCGGCGGTCGCTAAAAAACGACCCGAGCGTGAGGATTGAGTCGTTGATGAAAAAAGGGTATATGCTTGCCGTTCTCTGAAAACATCTTTATCTTTGGATTGTTATACAAACAAGATATTTCAAAAAAAAGAGAGCTTATGATGAGTTTAGGAGGATGGATGAATAAAATCTTGATAGGTTGGGGGATAGACCCGAAGTTTGCCGATATGTTTGACGAGACGATTATTGCACTGCTGATGGTGGGGCTTTCGATAGGGCTGGACTATTTGTGCCAGGCAATCTTCGTTGGCGGTATGAAGCATTATACCCGACGCTCTCCCCATCAGTGGAATACGTTGCTGATGAAACGCAGGGTGATACACCATTTGATACATATTCTGCCGGGAATCCTCATCTACTACCTGCTGCCCATGGCCTTTGTGCGTGGAAAGGAGATGCTTGAGTTCTCACAAAAGGTGTGTGCTGTCTATATCATTGTGGCGGTGCTGCTTACTATTAACGGCTTGTTGCTGGTACTGCTCGATGTTTATAACATGAAGGACAAGCAGAAGAACCGTCCGCTGAAAGGCTTCGTGCAGGTATTGCAAGTGCTGCTGTTTTTTATCGGAGGTATCATAGTGGTTTCAGTGTTGATAGGCAAGTCCCCTATGACCTTGTTTGCCGGTCTGGGCGCATCTGCAGCTGTACTGATGCTGGTATTTAAGGACAGCATTCTGGGGTTTGTGGCCGGCGTGCAGCTCTCTGCCAACGACATGTTGCGGATAGGGGACTGGATAGCGCTGCCGGGTGGCGTTGCCAATGGAGTTGTAGAGGAGATTACGCTGAACACGGTCAAGATACGCAACTGGGACGAAACCATCTCGACCGTACCACCGTATACCCTGGTGAACAACTCTTTTCAGAACTGGCGCGGCATGCAGGAAAGTGGCGGGCGACGGGTAAACAAGAATATCTTTCTGGATATGACTACCCTGAAGTTCTGCACTCCGGAAATGCTGGATAATATCCGCAAGGAAGTCCCCTTGATGGCCGACTATCAGCCAGCAGAAGAAGAGGTGCCAACCAATGCGCAGCTCTACCGTATCTACATCGAACGCTATTTGTGCAGCCTGCCGGTGGTGAACCAGGAGATGGACTTGATTATCAGCCAGAAGGAACCCACGATGTATGGGGTACCCATCCAGGTATATTTCTTCTCTCGCAACAAGGTATGGAAAGAGTACGAGCGCATTCAGTCCGACATCTTCGACCACTTGCTGGTGATGGTACAGAAGTTTGACTTGAAACTGTATCAGTATTCCGACTAATATATCAACCGGAACTCCGCATATACAGGCAAGTGGTCGCTGTATCCTCCTTGATACTTCATCCCGTAGTAGGTGCGGAAGGGTTGCTGCCCTCCGTATTTCTTGTCTCTTGTCAGTAGGAAGGGCAGGCAGAATACGTCTGCCTTCGCTTCCTCTGTATATAGCGGTGCGTGTTCTTGCAGCAACGTACCCGATACGATGATGTGGTCCAGTAGTCCCCATTCTCCTTGATACTTGTAGCTGCCGAAGTGCTTGCGTGTTTTGGCTTTTCCTGCCAGTAGATGGTAAAGTTTTTGTGGACGTAGAGAGTCTTGCAATGTTGACGGTGCTGCTGCCTCCAACACCTCCTTTATCGATTTATTCTCCGGATAATCGTTGAAATCCCCTAAAAGGACAATTTGCGGATGTCGGCGTATCGTGTATAGGCTGTCTATGGCATGCTTCACCTTTCGGGCAGCCAGTAGCCGGTAAGGTTCAGACTCTCTTGCCCCTCCCGAACGGGATGGGAAGTGAGCTACCAGTACATCAAGCGTATCCCGGTTCAGCAACAATCCGCTGACGTGAAGAATGTCCCGTGTGGGACGGCTATTCTTCCGGGGCTTTTCTACGGGGAAGCTCTGATAGGAAAGCAGTTTGAAAAGATTACGTTGATACAACAGCGCTACGTCGATGCCGCGTTCGTCGGGAGATTGTGTCATCACATACCGGTAGTCTGCTTCGCGCAAGGCAGAGTAGCGGGTAAGGTCGCGCATCACACTGTCATTCTCCACCTCACACAAGGCAACAAGGGCAGGCGGCGTCCATCCTCCGGTGGCGATGATGACGCGGGCTATATTATCCAGTTTCTTTCTGTATTTAGAGTAATTCCAATGCCGGGTGGCATCCGGCAGGAACTCGTAGTCATTCTTTAGTGTGTCATGTCGGAAGTCGAATAGGTTTTCTACATTGTAGCTTACTATCCGAAACGTGAGGGTATCTTTTCCTTCTTGCCCGTACAGACTGATGTACGGGCAGAGAAGGAAGAGTATAACTCCTATCTTATGGATAACGTTCATACAAACTATTTCCGTTCCCCTTTTAGGGAAACGAAGGATATCTATTTCGCTGGTATGTGCTTCAGTATATCCAGCAGATGGTCCCAGAACTTCTGTACAGTAGGAATCAGCATCCGTTCGTCGGGAGAGTGCACACCCTGCAGGGTAGGTCCGAAGGAAATCATGTCCAGTGCCGGGTATTTGTCAAGGAACAGTCCGCATTCCAAACCTGCATGGATAGCTTTTACCTTGGCATCTACACCGAACAAACGTTTGTAGGACTCAACAGCCACTTCCAGGATTTCTGAATGCGGGTTGGGCTTCCAGCCCGGATATCCGTCGCCGAAAGATACGGCTGCTCCACCCATTTCGAATACAGTACGCACCATATTGGCAATGTCTTGTTTGGAGGAGGCGGTAGAGCTGCGCTGGCTGGTCTCGATACGGATGATATGGCCGGATTTCATCTTTACGGAGGCCAGATTGGTGGAGGTTTCCACCAGTCCCGGAATGTCTTGGCTCATGGCATACACACCGTGAGGTGCGGCATAGATGGTTTGCAACAATCGCTTGGCGGTATCTTTGTCAATGGCTTTGGGACGGGCTGCTTCCGATTCGAGCACGAATTGGAGGTCCGGGTCAACGACGGCATATTCTGCCTCCACTTCGGCGGCAAAGACATTCAAGTCTGTGCGCAGAGCATGCTTGTCGGCATCGGGTATGGCAATTACCGCGTGTGCTTCGCGGGCAATGGCGTTGCGCAGGTTACCACCGTCTATTTCGCAAAGGTACATGTCGTACTTCTGGGATGCCTGGCTCAGGAAGCGGTTCAGCAGCTTGTTGGCATTGCCGCGCCCCAGGTGTATGTCGCCGCCGGAGTGTCCGCCTTTCAGCCCCTTTACCTGCACTTTGCAGCAGAAATATCCTGCCGGTACGTCCACTTCCCGGTAAGTGAATTCGGCAACGGAATCTATACCTCCTGCACAGCCGATGAAGAGCTCGCCTTCATCCTCGGAATCGAGGTTCAGCAGAATGTCTCCGTTCATGAAGCCTTCTTTCAGGGCGAAGGCACCGGTCAGTCCGGTCTCCTCGTCCACGGTGAAGAGGCATTCGATAGGACCGTGCTCGATGCTGTCGTCGGCAAGGATAGCCAGTTCGGTGGCTACACCGATGCCGTTGTCGGCTCCCAAGGTTGTACCTTTGGCTTTCAGCCATTCACCGTCAATTTCGGTTTCGATAGGGTCGGTCAGGAAGTCGTGCTTCACGTCGTTGTTCTTTTCACATACCATGTCGATGTGCGATTGAAGTACGACAGTCTTGCGGTTTTCCATACCCGGAGTAGCGGGTTTCTTTATCAGAACGTTTCCGGCTTCGTCCACCTTCGTTTCCAACTTATGTTTTTCTCCGAATGCTTTTAAGTAAGCAATGATTTTCTCTTCCTTCTTCGAAGGGCGCGGCACTTGGCAGATTTCCTCAAAATAGTGAAATACACCAGCCGGTTTCAAGTCTTTTTTTTCCATAATTATCTGAATTAGCGGCTGCCTTACATGTGTTTATGCAGCCTTCATTATCAATTGTCAAATATCAATTCTCCATTAAATTAACCACTTATTGCTAAATATGGTTAAATTGATTGACTATTTTATTCCCCTTTCTCTTTTTTTAGAGTAAAAAAGGCGAGTTAGTCCAACCAAAGCCCTATATTTGCACCCACAAAAATAGTAAAAACACTATTTTCATGTAACAAAATTAATGGAAATGCTTGATACAATATTGATAACTCTGTTAATAGTTGCTATTTGCATTGTTTTATTGGGTGTGAAGGTCTTTTTTGTGAAAGGCGGGAGATTCCCTAACGGGCATGTCAGTGGCAATAAGGCAATGCGCGATAGAGGTATCGGTTGCGTGCAGTCGCAGGATAGGGAAGCGCAACGCAAGTCCCGTTTTTCCATTGATGAATTGGAAAAAGCCTTAAACGATAGTATGAACTAATTTTAAAAAACAATATTTATCAATTATGAAGAGATTAAACTACCTCATGAACGGTCTGGCAGCTCTCGCACTGATCGTTTTATTTGCTCAATGTGCCGGCAATACTGATAAACAGACAACAAGCGCTCCTGCACAAGCCGGCGGATTATCGGAAATGAAAATTGCTTATGTTGAAATAGATACGCTTTTGGCAAAATACAACTATTGCATAGACTTGAATGAGGCTATGGTGAAGAAGGGCGAGAATGTCCGTCTGACATTGAACCAGAAAGCCAGCGAACTGGAGAAGCAGAAGCAGGAATTCCAGACAAAGTATCAGAACAACGCTTATCTTTCTCAGGAGAGAGCGCAGCAGGAATACAACCGCATTGCAAAGTTGGAGCAGGATTTGCAGAACCTGAGCAACAAGCTGCAGTCTGAGCTGATGAGTGAGAATGAAAAGAACAGCCTGCAACTGCGTGATTCTATCAATGCTTTCCTGAAGGAGTACAATAAGACAAAAGGTTACAGCATGATTATCAGCAATACGGGTTTTGACAACCTGCTCTATGCAGACAGTGTCTATAACATCACCCGTGAGATTCTGGATGGTCTGAATGCAAGATACTCTTCTCCGGTGAAGAAATAATATTTATCCTATGATATAAAAAAGGATGTACCGAAAGGTACATCCTTTTTTTATAGGTCTCTCCCCCGACCCCTCCCCCGTAGGGAGGGGAGTTTTGAAGTTGCTCTTGTTTGTATTTTGTAGGACTATCTCTGTCCCCCTCCCTACGGGGGAGGGGCTAGGGGAGAGGCTTTTAATAATGCTCCGATTGTACGCTTTACCCGCTCCGCAGTAGTGACGGTATGTGTATATTCATCAATATGTACCGTTCCTCCCATAGAGACGGCGGAATTATGATAGAGCATGGAGCTCTCGATATTTTCCCTGGCGGAGAAATGAAATTCGCGGATACCGGTTTCTCGGGCAATGTGGGCTATGTTGGTTTCATTCACCCCACAGCCTGCCAATAGGATGATTCGGTCTGATGCTTGTTGTTGGAGTTCTTTCAGAAGGGGAATGCCTCGCTCTGCTGTAGGTTGCTGTCCGGAAGTTAGGATGCGGTTGCATCCTAATTCGATAATATCTTCTATCGCTTTTCGTGGATTTCTGCATACATCGAAAGCACGGTGGAAGGTGACGGACATCCCTTGTGAGGCTTCCATAAGCTGCTCCATCAATGGAATGTCTACATCTCCCTCTGCCGTCAAGCAACCGAACACGACTCCGTCAGCGCCTAGACGGCGGGCATTCTCTATGTCTTTCAGCATGATGCGCTGTTCGGTGGAGGAATAAAGAAAATCTCCTCCGCGGGGACGGACAATGATATGCAATTTGGTCTGTTGCAATGCTTCCCGTGCGATGAGGATATCACCGTATGAGGGGGTTGTCCCTCCCTCGGGGATGCCTGCGCATAGTTCCACCCGGTCTGCTCCGCCGGCTTGTGCGGCAATACAACTCTCTACGGAGTTGGCACAAACTTCAAACTGATAATCTTTCATTTTGTAAAGTTATGGTTGTGGTGCAAAAATAAGAAAAGGGTGAATTCGTATTCACCCTTTTCTGCATTTATTTTCTTTTCTGATGTTACTTTGCGTAGCTCACCGCACGTGTCTCACGGATAACGGTAATCTTCACCTGACCCGGATAAGTCATTTCGTCCTGAATCTTCTTGGCGATTTCACCGGAAAGGTTCTCCGTCTGCTTGTCGTCAATCTTGTCTGCACCGACAATGACACGCAACTCACGGCCTGCCTGGATGGCATATGTCTTTGTCACTCCCGGATAGGACATGGCCAGTTGCTCAAGGTCGTTCAGGCGCTTGATGTATGCTTCTACAATTTCGCGGCGTGCTCCCGGGCGTGCTCCTGAAATGGCATCGCATACTTGTACGATTGGGGCCAGCAGGCTGGTCATTTCCACTTCGTCGTGGTGGGCACCGATGGCGTTGCAGATGTCTGGCTTTTCCTTGAACTTTTCTGCCAACTTCATACCATAGAGTGCATGCGGCAATTCCGGTTCCTCATCGGGTACCTTACCTATATCATGCAGCAGTCCGGCACGTTTTGCTTTCTTCGGGTTGAGTCCCAGTTCTGATGCCATCACAGCGCAAAGATTGGCTGTTTCGCGTGCATGCTGCAAAAGGTTCTGGCCGTATGAAGAACGGTATTTCATCTTACCGATAATGCGGATAAGTTCCGGATGCAGACCGTGGATGCCCAGGTCGATAGTAGTACGTTTACCGGTTTCGATGATTTCCTCTTCTACCTGCTTGCGTACTTTGGCAACTACCTCTTCGATGCGTGCCGGGTGGATGCGTCCGTCCGTCACCAACTGGTGCAGTGCAAGGCGTGCAACCTCGCGGCGAACCGGGTCGAAGGCTGACAATACGATAGCTTCCGGAGTGTCGTCTACCACGATTTCTACACCGGTAGCAGCTTCCAGGGCACGGATGTTGCGGCCTTCGCGCCCGATGATACGTCCCTTGATTTCATCTGATTCGATGTGGAATACAGTTACCGAGTTTTCAATGGCTGTTTCCGTAGCCACGCGCTGGATGCTCTGTATCACGATGCGCTTGGCCTCTTTGCTTGCCGTCAGCTTGGCGTCGTCCATGATGTCGTTAATGTAGGACTGGGCCTGCGTTTTGGCTTCTTCCTTTAGGGATTCTACCATGCGCTCTTTGGCTTCTTCGGCAGAAAGTCCGGAGATAGCTTCCAGTTTTTCTATTTCCTGGCGCTGCATGTGCTCCAGTTCTTCTTTCTTCTTGTCTACGATGGACAGCTGGGCTTCCAGATTTTCTTTCACGGCTTCTGCTTCCATCTTCTTGCGCTGGATTTCTTCCTGGCGTTGGTTCAGTACCAATTCACGTTGTTTCAGCTTGTTTTCTGCCTGCTGTATCTTTTGGTTACGTTGGGCCACTTCTTTTTCCAAGTCTGCCTTCTTGTTCAGGAATTTTTCCTTTACTTCCAGCAACTTATTCTTCTTAATCACTTCCGCTTCCGCTTCCGCATCTCTCAGGATACCGTCGTATTTGTTTTTCAGCCCGTGCTTGAAGAACAAGTACGAGGCAAACCCTCCGACAATGAAGCAGGCAATGGATAATACTATTGTAACTACTGTCATTTTATTAATTTGTTTTTAGTATATAAATAAAAAAGCACTGCATAAAAGCTTGCTTTGATGAAGGGCAAACTTTTGTACAGTGCGCGAATTTCTCTCTTTTACCGACCCGACGGAGGGATTGCAGCTTATTGTTCCTTGAAATAGGTCTCCAATACCTCTGTCAGTTCCTTTATTTTAGCTGTATAGGGTTCAGTATCATTACGGTCCTTCAACTGAAGGCTTTCTAAAGCGAACTGATAGGCCACCATGGCTATAATTCTCTCTAGAGACACATTCTGATAATGCTCCCGATACGCATTGAGCCTGATATCTACCTGCTTGGCGGCTTCTCTTACCATTTCCTCGTCCTCACGGTTGATTGTGAGAGGGTAGGAGGCTCCTGCCATCTGCAGGTTTATCTTTATCTTATCGTTCATACATCCTCTTCTCTTTATTCATTCAACAAAGCGATGCATTTATCGACTTCACGCACTAATTTGGACAATCGCAGTTTCGTCTCTTTCACGTCACTGCCGTTAAGGCTGATTGTCGTAGCTGTTTTTAGGTTCGTGTAGTTAAGTTCCAGTTCCCGGTATTCAGCTTGTACCTTCCCGTATTCCTCCTCTTTGGCTTCAAGAAGTTGCTTTAGCTCAGCATTTTCGCGTTTTAATTCATCGTGCAGATAGATTAAATGCCGCAGTCTGGCTTCAAAGGTACTTAATAGCTTCTTTTCTTCGTCTGTCATCACTACACCAAAATTGTACACAAAAATACGATTTACTTGGAGATTACAAAAACTTTTCGGAGAAAATGTGTTGTAGAAGTGCCGAAATAACCGAAATGGCCTATGAAAGCTTGGTTTCGGGGGATTGAAAAGGGGCGGACTGTTTATCAAAAGATAGGATATGTGGATAGGTGTGGGACTATTGGTTTTCTGCAAGGATTCTCTTCCTTTCTTTTCAAACGCTTAGTATTTCTGTTGCTAACTATTAATCGTCCGACAGTTGTTGAATTATCGTCCAACAACTGTCGGACGATAATTAGACATATGTCGGACGATAATAAAACGGTTATCGGACGATTAACAGTTAGTAAGGCAGGAATTACTTTTTGCTGTTTTCGGAACTACTGCTTGGGAATGATTGGAATAACCTACAGTAAAGGAGGATGCAAAGAAATAAATAAAATAATTTATATAATAGTTTGGTTTATAAAATAAACTAATTATATTTGCATTGGAGTTCGAACCTAAAAAGTGTTTTTATTAATATGTGTGTAACTTTAAAATGAAGTGTGATTATGAAAACAATGGGTTATAAAGGTATGGTAATCGTTCTTTTTAGTATGTTTGTAGTGGGTGTGTCGGCGCAGAGTGTTCTGACGCTGAAAGTGACGAATGTTCCTTCTGCCAAGGGGAAGCTGATGGCGGCTACCGACAAGGGGCAATATAATATGGTGGATGCCGCTGTGAGCGATGTCGTGCTGGAGCTGAAGGATGTGCCTGCGGGCAAGTGCAAGATTTACGTCTATCACGATGAAAACGGTAATTACCAGCTCGACAGAGAGGACGGAGTACCGATGGAGTATTGTGCCATTGTCGATTGGGAGGTAAAAGAAAATACGGAGACGGTGGTTGTGCCGTTGGTGGATGTCCGAAAGGGAATGAAGAAGTAATCATATGGTATAATTATGAAAGATAAAGAATTGAACGAGAAAGAGAGTTTGGAACTTATCGCTCGAATGATACGCAATACGCGTCGCAACCTGGATACGGGTAGCGGAAATAGTTTTTTAGTGTGGGGATATGTAGGTGTGTTGGTGACTTTGGCCGTATGGGCAGGTGTCACGTTTACGGGTAATCCTGTCTGGATGTGGGGATTCTGGGGGATTCCGGTTGTGGGGTATCTGTTGATGTTCCTCTTATTGCGTAAGCGGCAAAAACCTGTGAAGTTTTATCTTGACAAGATACTGGAGCGGGTGTGGGGGGTGTTCGGGATGGTATGTATGATGGGGGTGCTGGCGGCAACGGATGCCGGACGTTACGAAACTATTCTGCCTTTGTGTGCCATCTTCTTCTCGTTGGGCAGCATCATTACGGGCTGCATCATTCGCTATACTACGTTTTTTATCTTCCCGCTGTTTGGCTTTTTATGGGGGCTGAAGAATTTGTTGTATACTTGGGGAGAAGTGCCTTTCCTCTCATCCCTGCTTTGGTTTGTCGGTGTACTGGTATTTTCGCTGATTATTCCCGGGCATATACTGAATTATAAGGCGCGGAAAGAAAATCGAAACGGAGAGTGGGGTGAAGTATGATGACACGAAACAGTGCTTTAGACAAATTCCTGCTTTCCCGAAAGTTTATTGTGTGTATAATTGTTTTGCAATTTATTCTATTGCCGATTGCTACTAAAGGATTTCGGTGGGAGAACATCGGTGATCTGATAATTTATACCTTGAGCCATGCACTTATACAAGGGATGTATCCTTATGCGTGGACTTTTCAGATTGTTTCCCTTGTCATGCTGATGCTGCTTGTGCTTCGGCGCGTGACGATGTCGCGCTGGTTTATGTTTTATGTGGGAGGTTGCTATGTGCTGTATGCCATTGTACAGAATGTGGCAGTAACAGATAAATATGGTTTCAGCATAGTGACGGTCAATGTGGTGATGATGCTCTTGGTTGCCCTGCTTTGGATGAGGGAAGCCTGGCGGGGGAGCAGCATGCTGACCTTCGGCAATCTGAACCGAAGGACAGCATGGCTGATACCCGTGGCACTCTTTTGCCTATGGTGGCCTATGGACATGATGCGTGGCGCAGAACCCGATTTCAGCCCGATACATCTGTTTGCCGGAGGCTCGGCGATGGCATTTTGTCCGATGACTCCGGTTTTTCTGGTCCTGCTTCTATTGAGTAAAGAAAATATTGATTTAACTTTGCTGCGGGTAACGGCGTTGGTGGGGTTTATCATCGGCTGTTATAACATGGGCAATTTTGCAACCGATGCAGGGTTTTATTTGGGATTGTATCACCTTCCTTTGGTGGGAATATCTCTCTATGCATTGTTGAAAAGTAAACGGAAGAATAAAATTTGATATGTTTAAAGAACTGAACCCTTTGCTTCACAGTGAACTGCGGCTTGCGGTGATGTCGTTGCTCATCAGTGTCGAGGAAGCGGATTTTGTCTATATCCGTCAACAAACGAAAGCTACGGCAGGAAACCTCAGTGTGCAGTTGGATAAGCTCAGCAAGGCGGGTTATGTGGAGATAACAAAAACTTTTAAAGGAAAAATGCCTTGTACACTTTGTAGGATTACTCCGCAGGGAGTGGATGCCTTTGAAGAATATATAGAGGCGTTGAAATCTTATCTGGTGGGAAAATTATGATTTTCCTGAGAATTTGATGGAATTGATGGAAAATGGCAGTGTCTGATTAATAACAATGAATTGATATGAGAATCTTGGTTACTTATGCCGTACAAGGCGAATTTACTGAATTGAAATTTCCCGGACTGATAGGGGAGGAAGAGGTGCAGATTGGCTATCTCCGTACCGGCGTGGGAAAGGTGAAATCGGCTTTTTATCTTTCTGAAGCGATAAACCATGCGCAACCGGACTTGGTGGTCAATGTAGGTACGGCAGGGACTATCTGTCATCAGGTAGGAGATATTTTCGTATGCCGTCATTTTGTGGACCGTGATATGCAGAAGCTGGTGGAGCTTGGTATGGAGCATGAGATTGATTCAACGGATTTGTTGTCCCAAAAAGGATATTGTTTGCACTGGCCGGCAGGTGGTGTATGCAATACGGGGGATACTTTCCTGACAGAACTCTCGGATGTGTCCGGTGATGTTGTGGATATGGAAGCCTATGCCCAGGCTTTGGTATGTCGTGCCAAGAATGTTCCTTTCATTTCGGTGAAGTACGTGACGGACATTATCGGACAGAACTCCGTGAAACATTGGGAAAACAAGCTTGCCGATGCCCGGAAGGGGTTGGGAGAATTCTTCGAGAAGTTAGGAGGAGTTTAGCACATCATTTCAACGTCTTGAATGACAGTATATGCCAAGTCACCCCCACAGCGACAAGGAACAATACTGTCTTTATTTCTGTTAGTGGAATCAGGAAGAAGATGCAGTAAACCATTGTTCCCCACATCAGCAGTAGGGAGATGATTTTGGCACGTAGTGGGATGGCTTTGTTCTCGCGGAAGCTGCGGATGTAGGGACCGAGGCATTTGTGGTTCAGCAACCATTGGTACAGTCTGGGTGAGCCTCTGAAGTAGAGTGCTGCCGTGAGCAGCAGGAAAGGCGTAGTGGGCAGCAACGGCAGGAAGATGCCGATGATGCCGAGTGTCAAAGAAACTGTTCCCAAAATGATGCAGACGGTTTTCATGCGGCAAATGTAGGAAAAATAATAATATAGATAATATGTATGCGAATAAAGTAAAGAAGGTTGTTGCCGTCCACGACTTGTCGGGAGTCGGACGGGTGTCTCTGACGGTGGTCATTCCCATCCTTTCGTCTATGGGCTTTCAGGTGTGTCCGTTGCCTACAGCCGTATTGTCGAGCCATACCCAGTATCCGGAATTCTCTTTTCTGGACTTGACGGATGAAATGCCGAAGATTATTTCCGAGTGGAAGAAGCTGGAAGTACAGTTTGATGCCTTTTATACCGGCTATCTGGGTTCTCCGCGGCAGATACATATTGTTTCTGACTTTATTGATGACTTCCGCCGACCGGACGGTCTGGTTGTGGTAGACCCGGTGTTGGGTGATAACGGACGGCTTTATGCGAACTTCCACGAGTCCATGATTGATGAAATGAAACATCTCATCACCAAGGCCGATGTCGTTACCCCCAATCTGACGGAGCTGTTCTATCTGCTGGGTATTCCTTATAAGGAGATGAATACGGATGAGGAATTGAAGTCATACCTTCGCCAGCTTTCCGATTGTGGTCCCGAAGTGGTGATTATTACCAGTGTGCCCGTACGGGATGATAAGCATAAGACGTCCGTGTATGCCTATAACCGGAACGGTAACCGCTACTGGAAGGTTACGTGTCCTTACCTGCCGGCCCATTATCCCGGAACGGGGGATACGTTTACCAGTGTCATCACCGGGGCACTGTTGCAAGGTGACAGTTTGCCCATTGCCCTGGACCGTGCCACGCAGTTCATTCTGCAAGGTATCCGTGCTACTTTCGGATACGAGTACGACAACCGTGAAGGTATACAGCTTGAAAAGGTGTTGCATAATCTCGACATGCCGATTCAAATCTGCAGCTATGAATTAATTTAAACCAATCCCATCTATATGAAAAAGAAAATATTCCTGGCAGTGTTTCTCTGTTGCGGCATGTTTGCAGCAATGGCGCAGACTGCTGCCGACTCTCTTGCCATCGTTTCTGCCGATTGGCAGACTGAGCCCCTGCAGAAAGGGATGCTTTATAAAAAGACAGTATTCAGTTCTTTGTATGGAGTTCCTCAGGAAGTGTCTATTTTTGAAATATCCCCGAAGCGCTACCGCTTCGATGTGCTCGTCCACAATCCCAAGGAGGAGACCAGTATAGCCGCCCGGCATGCAGGTGCGGTGGCGGCCATCAATGGCTCCTATTTTGATATGAAAGCCGGAAATTCCGTCTGCTATCTGCGTAAGGACGGGGTGGTGATAGATACTACCTCTACCGGGGTTCTGGCAACAGTGTCCAATGGAGCTGTACTCATAAAGAAAGGCAGGCTGGAACTGATTCCCTGGAGCAAGCAGGATGAAAAGGCATGTACTTTGAAAAAAGGCACTGTGCTGGCTTCCGGTCCTTTGATGCTGAAGGACGGGCAAGTGTGCGACTTGTCCGGGACTAACCGGAATTTTGTAGATACCAAGCATCCCCGCAGTGCTGTGGCGCTGACAAGAGAAGGAAAAATCCTGCTTATTGTCGTTGACGGACGTCGGAAGGGAAAAGCGGAAGGCATCAATATACCCGAGCTTGCCCATATGATTCGTGTATTGGGTGGGGAGGATGCGTTGAATCTGGACGGTGGCGGTTCTTCTACGCTGTGGAGTGGGGAGTTGCCGGATAAGGGAATAGCCAATACCCCGAGTGGCAGCGCAGAGCGTAAGGTTGCCAATTCTCTTTGTGTGTACGAATAAGTTAGGGAAGTGAATGGATAAATCTTAAGTTTTTTGTAATTTTGCCGTCGCATCGAGGTGACATTAGATGCGGCAACTTATTATATTAATTAGCGTATTAACAATATGTACACAGTCATCAAACGTATGGAAGTGTCGGCTGCCCATAGCCTGAAACTTTCTTATCGCAGTAAGTGTGAGAATCTGCACGGTCACAACTGGATTATCACTGTCTATTGCCGTTCCAAAGAGCTGAATGCGGACGGAATGGTAGTAGACTTCAGTCACATCAAGCAGGTGGTAAAGGAACAGCTGGACCACCATAATCTTAATGAAGTGCTGTCCTTCAATCCCACAGCCGAGAACATAGCCCGTTGGATATGCGACCAGATACCCACTTGCTTCAAGGTAGAGGTGCAGGAGTCGGAATCAAACATTGCCGTCTATGAGGAAGATTAATGAGATATTCTACAGTTTGCAGGGAGAAGGATACCATACGGGTACCCCGGCTGTCTTTATCCGTTTTTCCGGTTGCAACCTGAAGTGCCTCTTTTGTGATACGCAGCATGAGGACGGCATACTGATGTCCGATGAAGATATCGTAACAGAAGTTAGTAGATACCCTGCCGCTACCGTGATACTGACCGGTGGAGAACCCTCCCTTTGGATTGACCGTGAATTTGTGGATTGTCTGCACCAGGCGGGAAAGTATGTCTGCATTGAAACAAACGGTACCCGTCCGCTGCCGGATAATATAGATTGGGTGACCTGCTCTCCCAAGCAGGGGGTAAAGCTGGAAATTACGCGTATGAATGAAGTGAAGGTGGTGTATGAAGGGCAGGATATTACTGTTTATGAGCAGTTGCCCGCCGGGCATTTCTTTCTTCAGCCTTGCTCTTGCAGCAATACGGCCGAAACGGTGGATTGCGTGATGAAGCATCCTAAGTGGAGACTTAGTTTGCAGACACATAAGCTGATAGATATCCGGTAGGCATTTATAAAACGAATAATGGCTGTAAGCAATACTTACAGCCATTATTCGTTCATGCACGGGAGGAGAGGCTCGAACTCCCGACACCCGGTTTTGGAGACCGGTGCTCTACCAACTGAGCTACTCCCGTGTTTGCGGCTGCAAAGGTAATGCAAACTTTCAAATATGCAAGTAACGGACGTACTTATTTTCTATAGAAAGTTGCTTACAACATCTGTAAGTCCTGATACATAATGCGATACGCTGCTGCTTTTTTTTCCAGTGCCAGCGGGTAGGCTCTTGAGGAAGAAGGCATCCGGTAGAGGCGCATCGGATGGTTTTCGAAAAGAAACTCCGTGAAGTCGCCTACTTTGGGCTTGTCGATGGAAAACTGCGTGCACAGCGTGTCCGTTGCCTTCTCGCCGGTGGTGACGATAGCCTTGCATTGCGGTATCCGGTGTAGCAGGGCAGGGACGTCCGTGGGTTGCACCACTTCCAGAAACTTATCCGAGGCGTTGTCCTGCAGGCGCCGTATGGCAGAGGCTGTGTCGAACAAGGCAATACCCTTTTCCTGCAGGAAACTGATGAGGCGTTCTTTGCAGAAAGCCTTCTTCGTCTTGTTTATAAAATAATCCTTGTCATTGAAGAAAAGGAACCCGGTAATCCTCCACATGTCATTGTTCCAGTTGGGGTAGTAAAACTCCATGGACCACCGCTTTTTCTGCGGAGGAAAGCTTCCCAGCATCAGCAGACGGGCGTTGCCGGGAAGGAAGGGTTCTAAAGGGTGTTGTTCTATTTCCATACTTTCCAATTTCATTGTTCTGCCTGCAAAAGTACGGAATATATCTTGGATATGCTATCCTGCAATGTCCTGATTGCTCATTCTGTCGGTGATTTGGAAGGGGAAATCAGGATATTCGTAGAGGCTGAACCGGGATTCTGTCTTGCCTTCCGTATAGTTCCAGATGGTGGCATATTCTTCGGCGTCTTCTCCCATGGCCTGCAGTTGGCGGAGGTAGGAGGCTATGGACTTGTTCTCTACGATATATATTTGTCCCAGCCGGTCTATTATAGGGCTGTGGCGCCGGGTGCTGTCATGGTCGAAACGCAGGATGCGCTTGCCTTCGGGAGTGATGCCTACCATGTTGAAGGTCATGCTCTTGCCGATGGCGGGCAGGTTGAGCACATTGCGGTCGGTGGCGAGGAAAGGCAGGTGGTGCGTTTTCAGGAAACGCCGGATGCAGGCTGCCGGGTCATGGACGGTTCCAAGCAGTACGGACAGATTATGGGCATCTTCCTTGGTCAGCTTCCCGAAGCGCTTTTCTTCCCGTTGCTCTTGTACGGAACGGCTGTTGGGGGTAAACACGGCATTGTTTTCTTCAAAACCTTTCACGGAGAAGGTGTAGTAGCAAACCACTCCCAACTGATTGAGCACTTGCCGCAGGCGGGTAGTATGCCCCCGGCGGGATGCAGCTACGTTGTATACCAGTTGGTTGTCAATGAGCCAGCCTGCCGCCAGCAGTTTGCGTATTCCTTCGGCAGCTTCCGGAGTGACTTCGAGCGGGGTTTGGAAATGTGTCTGGATAATGAACTGGTGGATGCCGATGGTAGACGCCTTTTCCTTGAATTCCCTTAGAATCTCCACCAGCCCGTCATTGATGCGCATGGGCAGGTAGGCGGGGAGGCGTGAGCCGAGGCGTACACGTTGCAGCTCTGCATACTTTTCTCCTTCGGGCCGTTCCTGATTGGCTTTCCGCTTGCGGACTGCCATGCGGTAGACGGCGTCTAATATGTTGCCCAGCGTCTTGTTTTGGCTCATCAGTGCGTCACCGCCGGTGATGAGAATGTCCCGCAGTTGCGTGTCTTCCTCAAAATAGGCCATCAGCCGGCGCAGCTTCTTTTCCCATGTCTCCTTGGGACGCAGGGTGTCAAACTCAAAATTGAGCCGTTTGCTTTGAAAGTCGTACATACGCTGACAAGATGCGCAGAGTCCTCCGCAGGCGCGTCCCATGGTGTCGGGGATGAGGATGGCCACTTCCGGATAACGGCGGTGGATGTTATGCCCGTCGGGCAGCAGCCAGCCGGCGGCGTTGGGTTTACCTGGTTCTACGATATCCTCCCGTTCCCAGGCACGTATCTGTCCGTAGGTTTCCACCAGTTGGGGTGAATAGAGTATATAGCTGCGCAGGGCCTCGTCGTCGTATCCGCTGCCGGTGCAGTTCAGCAGTGACAGATAATAGGGGGTGGCGAAGAAAGGCATTCCCTTCTTGCGGGCTTTTGAGAGCAGGTACATGGTTTCGGCAGAAAGGGAGTTGCCGAGAAGACGGTTTAGCTCCGTAGGGCTTTTGACGGCCATGGCAAGATGGAAACGGAAGTCATTCCACCATTCGCTGACGAGGTTGAACTTCTCCTCGTAGCTGAGTCCCTCTTCGAAATGGAAGCGGGAAGCCGGGTTCTTGCGGTGCTCAATCTTCTGCACCAGTGCATGCAGGATGCGTTCCTTGTTCTTTGCACGGATATGCTGCACGTCTTCATCCAGTCCGCTGGGCCAGCGTTCGGTCAGGGTTTTGATTTTCTGTGCGGAGGGCAGGGTGGGGGCTGGCTGGTGGAGGCGTTTGAACTGCTGGAACAAGTCGATGAACAGGTCCGTTTCCGTTTCCTCTTCCCATTGTCCCGTGAGGAAGGAATGCAGCATTGATAAAGTTGATATGGGCAGCTGTTCTCCGATGGAGAGCTCGTGTACTTCCTGCCCGTCAAATTCAATCAAGAGTCGAATTTGCTTACCGGCCTCGTTGTCCACTTCCGGATGTCCGGCAATGTACTCCGTCAGGTTGGCCTTGAAGGCTTCCGCATCGTCGCTTTGAACGGCGATGCTGACCAATTCAGGGAGTTCGTGCCGATAAAGTTGTTCCAGTTGTGATAGAGTGAGTGCAAGCATTTTCTTTTGTTTCATAAGCGATTGTTTTTTTGAAGTTAATATTTATGATGGTTGACGCGGGGTGCGTCCTTGTGTTCCGTGAGGGGAAAATGATTTCATTTGCTAAAAATAACAAAAAAAAGCGGGAAATTTCTTTCCCGCCTTCTTGTTTCTAAAGTTCTTTAGAATTCTTTTTCTTTTATTTCTCTTCGTTGGCTTTCTGTTTCGGTTCCTTTTTGGCCAGCATCACTACGTTGTAAACGTACTCGGTCATCCATTGTTCCGAATATCCCAGACGCTCTTTGTACTGGCGTACTGCCGCTGCCGTCTTGTGTACATCGTCCTTTTTCCATACGGTTTTTGTACAGACGTCGTGTACGGTTTTTTCGGTCATGCTGCGCAGTGCTCCCTTGAAGATGGAAGGCATGCGGAATTTCCACTGCATCAGGTTTCCCATCAGCATCATCAAGTCATTGGAGAATCCTTGATACATAAAGAGATAACCTTGTACGTCGTTCTGCGTACGGCAGTGCTTCTTGACGGAAGTATCAATTTCCTTGAAGAAGTTTTCACTGATGCCGTAGTCCTGCATCAGCATCTTGCGCGAAGCGGCCTTTTCCGCTTGTCCCAGACGGCCTCCCTGCGTGGGGATTTTGAACAGACGCTTGAAGTTGGCTACATCCGGCACAAAGCGGATATTGGTGATGCCCAGGTTGGCGGCTATTACAGACTGGAAGTAGACGCGTGTCAGTGACACGAAGTCTTCCACATTCTTCGAAGATACTTCTCCGGTATTCTTGTTGAATAGTTTGGCAAATAAACTCATATCAAATTACGAATTACTGATTACAAATTACAAGACCGCAGGTCATCCGGCGGTTCCGGCTGCAAAAGTACGAAATAAGTTGGTTATCACCAGCACTCTATGTCTTTTTCTACCTCTTTCAGGCGGTTCTTGGTGAAAACGGGGTCTTTGATACCGGCGCTTTTCTGTGCGCGGTAGTCTTCAAGCAGCCTGAAAGCGTATTTTCCGAGCAGGCTGATGGCGATAAGATTGCAGAGCACCATGAGTCCCATAGTGACGTCGGCAAGGCTCCATGCCAGGTCGAAGGTGGCAACAGCACCGAACATGACCATGCCGCCCACCAGTATACGGTAGATGTTGAGCACCCATTTACGGTGGGTAAGGTAGCGCACATTGGCTTCTCCGTAATAATAATTTCCCAGAATGCTGCTGAATGCGAAGAAGAACAAGGCTACCGCAACGAAGATGGCTCCCGAAGGTCCTATCTCGTTGGTCAGTGCATGCTGGGTAAGCTGTACGCCGTTTGTGGAACCATCCAGTGGAGCACCGCTGAACAGAATGATGAAAGCGGTGCAGGTACATATAATCAGCGTATCGGTAAATACTCCCAGCGTCTGAATCAAGCCTTGCTTCACGGGGTGGCTGACGTGTGCGGTTGCCGCCACATTGGGGGCGGACCCCATACCGGCCTCGTTGCTGAACAGCCCGCGTTTGATGCCCTGCATCAGCGCCATGCCGACACCCCCTCCCAAAGCCTGCTCCCATCCGAAGGCGTGGCCGACAATGAGTGCCAGGACTCCCGGCAGCTCTTTGATGTTCAACAGAACGATGATAAGTGCCAGTGCAATGTATCCCAACGCCATGATGGGGACGATGATGCTGCTGACTTTGGCTATGCGCTGTACGCCTCCAAAGATGATTGTCAGCGTGAGTGCGGTGATGATCCCTCCCACAACGGCATGGTCGAACCCGAAAGCGCCTTCGAAAGCGGCACACAGTGTATTGCTCTGTACCGAGTTGAATGCAAATCCGAAGGTAATGGTGATAAGTACGGCAAACAGTGCCCCCATCCACGGCTGTTTCAGTCCCTTACGCATATAGTAGGCCGGGCCGCCGATAAAGGAGTCTTTGCCCTTTATCTTATACAATTGGGCCAGTGTAGATTCTACAAACGAGCTGGAAGCACCCAGGAGGGCAATCACCCACATCCAGAATACAGCGCCCGGACCGCCTACTGCAATGGCGGTGGCAACCCCTGCAAGATTGCCCGTACCTACACGGCTGGCAATGGAGATGGCAAATGCCTGGAACGATGAGATATGCTTTTCCTTGGCATCGCCTTTCCCGCCCGAGTCGCCCAGCAGACGTACCATTTCCTTTATCATCCGGAACTGTACAAAGCGGGTTCTCAGCGTAAACCATACGGCGCATCCCAACAGCAGGGCAACGAGGATGTAGGTCCAGAGCAGGTCGTTTATCAGATTTATTATTCCCATAATGTATATGTACAGTTATCTATTTGTAGTAAAAAAAACTCACACAAAACAAGTGCTACCCTCTGTCGTTACTTTAGGCTGCTTCTGTCGTTATTCAAGGCTACCTCTGTCGTTAACTGAGATAGATTTCTTGCAAGTCGGTGATAATCAACGTGGTATGAGCTCGTGTGCTGCGATTTGTACCATGGACAAATCTGGACAAACCTGACGGAATCTCCTTGCCTATTTCAGCTTGAAGTGAAATTTGTGTCCTTCAAACACCGGTTCCACTATGTCATAACGAACAAACTTTGCCAGCAGATGTTCGGCGGCGCGTCGGGAAAGATGCGCCAGGCGGCAGTAACGGTTCAGTGAAAGGCGGTCGTTTTCTTCCAGCAGATTGAGCAACAGTTGTTCCCGTTCGGTATATTCTATCAGTTCTCCTTTCGGACTTCCGCTTTGCTGCCAGACGCGCAGATGGACGGGAGTAGCCAGGATGTTTTCATCCTTGATGCGGAGATAGGCCAAGTATTTTCCTGTTTCGTCCTTGGCATATACCGGCTTCCGGTCACTTTCCTCGATTTGTACCACCAGCACACTGCGGCCTTCCACCAGATAGGTCTGCATGATGTAGTTCACTTCGGGGCTGCAATAAAGTTCGGCAGCCGCTTCTATCATATATTGTTCTTCGTCCGAACGAACACCGGCAATTTTCCCGTTATCTTTCACTCCGATGAGCAGTTTTCCACCGTCTGTATTGGCAAAGGCTGAAAGGGTTTTGGCTATCTTGCGGGCGTCGGATATTTCGAACTTGAAATCCTGCTGTTGGTGCTCTCCTTCGGCTATGAGAGCGTGTATATATTCGGTGTCAGTAAGCGTTTTCATGCTTGCAAAAGTAGATAAAAAACGCGTAAGAGCCCCTTTTTGCGGCGATTTTACCGAATATTTCAAAAAAAATATCGTTTTTCTGCATTTATTTCAAGAAAGAATGTATTTTTGCCAGACATTATTAACGAAGTAATTTAAAAAGGATTATGAAAGAATTAGTTGAAAAAGTAGCTGCATTGTATGCAGACTTCTCAAAAGATGCAAACGCTCAGTTGGAAAACGGTAACAAGGCAGCAGGAACTCGCGCTCGTAAGGCTTCTTTGGAAATCGAAAAAGCTATGAAGGAATTCCGCAAAGCATCTTTGGAAGCTTCTAAGAAGTAAGAAAAAAAGCATATTTGATGCTGCGAAAGACTGCCACTACTGGCGGTCTTTTTTGTTTTTGAAAAGTATTATTGCTACTTTTGACGCAGGTATTATGGATGAAAACGTTCTCAATAAACTGAAGATACTGGCAGAGTCGGCAAAGTATGACGTCTCTTGCTCCTCCAGTGGTACGGTGCGCTCCGGCAAGGCAGGCATGCTGGGGAACACTGTGGGTGGCTGGGGCATCTGCCATAGTTTTGCCGAGGACGGCCGTTGTATCTCCCTGCTCAAAGTGATGCTTACCAATTATTGCATCTACGACTGCGCCTACTGCATCAACCGCCGCAGCAACGACCTGCCGCGTGCCACGCTGTCGGTGGCCGAGCTTGTAGACCTTACCATGGAGTTCTATCGCCGCAACTATATCGAAGGGCTTTTCCTGAGCAGTGGGGTGGTGCGTAATCCCGATTACACGATGGAACGCCTGGTGCGCGTTGCCAAGGACCTCCGCACTATCCATCGTTTCAACGGATATATCCATCTGAAGAGCATTCCCGGTGCCAGCCGCGAACTGGTGAATGAGGCAGGGCTTTATGCCGACCGTCTCAGCGTCAATGTCGAGATACCGAAGGAGGAGAACCTGAAACTGCTTGCCCCGGAGAAAGACCATAAGAGTGTATATGCGCCTATGCGCTACATCCAGCAGGGAGTCCTTGAAAGTTCGGAAGAACGCAAGAAACACCGCCACGCTCCTCGTTTCGCTCCTGCAGGACAAAGCACACAGATGATAGTAGGCGCTACCGCCGAGACGGACAAGGATATTCTGTATCTTTCGTCGGCCCTCTATAAGGGACCTACGATGCGGCGTGTCTACTATTCGGGCTATATTTCCGTCAATACCTACGATAAGCGCCTGCCGGCATTGAAACAGCCCCCTTTGGTGCGCGAAAACCGCCTTTACCAAGCCGACTGGCTGATGCGCTTCTATCAGTTCAAGGTGGAGGAAATAGTGGATGATGCCTACCCAGACCTTGATTTGGAGGTTGACCCCAAGCTGTCCTGGGCTTTGCGCCATCCCGAGCAGTTTCCAATCGATGTGAACAAGGTGGATTATGAGATGTTGCTCCGCGTGCCGGGCATCGGCGTGAAGTCGGCACGGCTGATAGTGGCTTCCCGACGTTTCTCCAAGATAGGTTTCTACCAGTTGAAGAAGATAGGGGTGGTGATGAAGAAGGCGCAGTATTTCATTACCTGCTGCGAGTTGCCGATGCGCACGGTCAATGAGCTGACTCCGCAAGGGGTACGCAGTCTGCTGTTGCCCAAACCGAACAAGAAAAAAGTGGATGAGAGGCAGTTGATGCTTGATTTTGGCGAATGAATATCTTTTTATACGATAAGACTTTTGAGGGATTGCTGACTTCTGTTTTTGAAGCCTATTCCCGCCGCATTTTCCCCGATGCACTGTTGTTGGAGGGAGAGCCTCTACCATTGTTCTACGATGAAATATTTACAGTGATAACCGATGAGGAGAAGTCCGGTCGCGTCTGGCGCGGATTGCAGAAGAAGCTGTCGTCTGCGGCACTTGCCTGCCTCGCCCAATGCTGGCTGGCAGAGGAACCGGAAACTCCCATGCTGCTGTTCCGCTATATCCGCAAGGCGATAGATGCTCCTCGCTCCATTGAAACGAACTTTGCCGACCCTGATGTGCTGGAGTTCTCCCGTATGTGGAAGCGGGTGGATTGGGAGCGTATACGCCTGCTTCAGTTTGTCCGCTTCCAGAAGGCTGCGGACGGTACTTTCTTTGCTGCCATCGAGCCCGAAAAGAATGCCCTTCCTTTGGTGACGGGGCATTTCAAGGACCGTTTTGCCGACCAGCGTTGGTTGATTTATGACATCAGGCGAGCCTATGGGTACTATTACGACTTGAAGGAGGTGCGCCAGGTGACTTTTGGTGAGGACAGTCGCGAAGGACATCTTGTCACCGGCATGCTCGACGAAAGTCTGATGGACGGAGACGAACAGCTTTTCCAGTCTCTCTGGAAAACCTATTTCAAGGCAATCTGCATCAAGGAACGCCTCAATCCCCGGAAGCACAAGCAGGACATGCCCGTGCGCTATTGGAAATATCTGACGGAAAAACAGCAGTGATTCCCTTTATTCGATTTTCTCCACTGTCACTTCGGGAAATTCCTGCATCAGTTGCAGCAAATATCCCTCATCATAGCTTTTCTTGGATTTGATGACCATGGTCACTTGATAGTTGGTGTACTCTCCCTGCACTTGCCGGTCCAGGTTGTAGGACACCACCAGATAGTCTTTGGAGTTGAATCGCCGGGACACTTGCGGCAGTATCTCTTTGCTGGAAGTGGAAAAGGTTATCACGGAACTTTTCATGCCAATGCTTTTGAAAATAAGGCTCAACAGTTCGAGCCCTGCCAGAGTCAGCAGGGTGGCGGCAATGCTGATGGTGTACATTCCTGCACCTACTGCCAATCCGATGCCTGCAGTAGCCCATATTCCTGCGGCTGTTGTCAGTCCCCTGACTATCTGTTTCTGGAAAATGATGGTACCCGCACCGATGAATCCGATACCGCTGACTACTTGTGCGGCAACACGGCTGGGGTCCAGCGTCACACTACTTTCCTTGATGATTTCCTGAAAACCATATTGGGATACAATCATGATGAGCGCGCTTCCCAATGATACCAGGAAATGGGTGCGGTAGCCTGCTTCTTTGGCACGGTATTCCCGGTCCAGTCCGATAATGGCACCCAATATTCCGGCTACCAGCAACCTGAGCACAAAATCAAAGTTTAACATCATCATCGTATCCTCTCTTTCTTTTTTATTAATTGATGACCCAATTCTTATTGTGGGGCACTGTTTTCTTGGGGTTGTAATGCATTCCGGCTTGTGTCGGTATTTTTAGTATGTATGTACGTCCGCTTTTATTCATCAGCGAGGTATCCCGCAGCCACGGATTGGCATCTTTCAGTTGGGCATAGGTGATGCCTTTATCTTTGGCAAACTGTGCCAGGTTGCCGATGCCCGTTGTGACGGTCACTTCCGTGTAGGGGATGGGCGGATAAAGATGTTCCCGTTTCAACAGAAAGCCGTACTGCTGTGGATTGCTGATGACTGCTTTGGCTGCCAGCAGGCGGAACATGTAGCGCGAAGTCTCTTCTACCAGCCATAAGTCGACAGCCTGGTCCACCATTTGCTTCTGCAGCTGTGTGGAGATGCGTCCTTGCCCGGCATTGTAGGCGGCGGCTACGCACAGCCAGTTCCCGTATTTCTGATAAGCATCTTTCAGGTACTTGCAGGCTGCTTTGGTCTCTTTCTCGATATGGTATCGTTCGTCGATGTTGCTGTTCACCTCCAGTCCGAATTCGCGTCCGGTGGCAGGCATGAACTGCCATAGGCCGGCGGCACCCGCAGGCGATTTGGCAAGCGGGTTCAGGTTGCTTTCTATCACAGCGAGGTACTTGAAGTCATCGGGAAGGCCGTTGGCTTTTAGTATAGGCTCTATGACGGGGAAGTAGCGGTTGGCACGCTTCACCATGAGCATGGTGGTGGAGTGCATGTAGGTGAAGGACATCAGTTCGCGGTCCATACGTTCGCGGTGGTCGTAGCGAAGCAGGTCAATAGCTTGTCCGGCAAAAGTGATCTTGTCCGGTACGCTGGGGGAGGTCACGCAGTAGGGAACTTCGGATTTCACGGAATCGCGTTCGGGATTCAGCGTACTGCTGCCTGCGAGGAAGGGGAGGCTGGAACCTGCGCACAGTGCAATGGCAGCGGTAAGCACGATATATTTTGAATTTTTCTTCATGTCTGTATGTCTATTTCTGTTTGGAGACGTGAAGATACGAAATCAATTCGTTATAGGCAACCTTTCCCATAGCCATCGTGGAATCATACGCCAAAAAAATACCAGTACCCGGTAGCGTCCGTCAATGACAACTACCCGTCTCTTTTCTCTTAAAGCCTTGATTATGTGCTGTGCTACACGGTCTGCTTTCATCAGCATCGGGTATTTCCCGCTTTTCAATAAATCGGTGGCAACAAATCCCGGACGGATGTCGGTGAAGTGTATATCAAGATGCTGCATCCGGGCAAGTTGTGCCAGCGCTTCGATATAGGTATTCTGGAAGCGTTTGGTGGCAGAGTAGGCCGGTGCAACGCCCAGTCCTTTAGTGCCTGCAATGGAACTGATGACAGCAATATGTCCGGAGCCTTTTTCCTTGAAATAGTTGAAGGCGGCAGTCACCATGCGGGTAAATCCCTCTACATTGGTACGTGCCGTGTTCAGTTCGATGTCCGGTTGTAAGTCCCGGTTTTGATGTCCCACGCCGGAACTGAGGAAAAACAGGTCTATGCCTCCCAGCTTTTTTATCAGGTTATGGAGGTGTAGAGTCGCTGTCTCTTCCGTAACGTCCAGCTGTTCCGTGATTATCCGGTCGGGTGCGGTGGCTTGTAGGGCATGCAATGCTTCCTCTCTTCTGCCGGCAATACCTATATGCCAGCCTTGTTGTACAAGTATCCTGGCTACTTCTTGTCCGATGCCTGAAGTGGCACCGATGATGATGGCTTTCTGCATGATGATAGGGGATTATCCGATGACGGTTGCTACAATTCTTCTTCCTCCGCCCCGGTTGCGGAACTCGCAGAGATAGATGCCTTGCCAGATACCTATGTTCAGACGCCCATTGGTGATGGGGATGGTGAGGCTGGTTCCGCTGAGGGTTGCCTTGGCATGGGCGGGCATATCGTCATCGCCTTCGCATGTATGTTGGTAATAAGGTTCCCGTTCTTTTACGAGGCGGTTGAAGATGGCTTCCATATCTGTCTGTACGTCAGGGTCTGCATTCTCGTTGATGGTGAGGCCTGCGCTTGTATGCTTGATGAACAGATGCAGGATTCCGGCAGACGGAAGCGGTGGAAGGTTGCGTATAATCTCCTCTGTCACCAGGTGAAAGCCACGCCGGCGAGGGGTTAGGGTAAATTCTTTCTGTGCGGTCATAAATCATTGTTTTTCGTTTGTTGTCAGGATGGTCTTGTCCGGCAGGGCAGTTCCACGGTGAATGTGCTTCCCACTCCCATTGTCGAATCTACGGTAATCACTCCATTCATTTTCTCAACGATGGATTTGCAGATGGAGAGTCCTAATCCGGCACCTTGGGCAAAAGAGTCCACCTTTTCAAACCGTTCGAATATCATTCCCAGTTTGTCGGGGGGAATACCGCATCCAGTATCGGAAACACTGATTCTTATTCCGTCTGTGTCCGTTTCGTAGTACACTTCGATATGTCCCTGCACGGTGTTTTTCAGTGCATTCGATATGAAGTTGTTCAGTATCTGTTTGATGCGCATCGGGTCGTGCTCTATCTGGCCGGGGGCTGCCGGATACCTGGCAAAGAGTTTCACTCCTGCCGGAACGTTCCGTTCGTACTCGGTAATACTTTCCTCGATGAGTTCTGCCGGATTGAACCATTCGGAATGGAGCTCTATGTGTCCGGCCTCTATCTTGGAAAGGTCCAGAACGTCGTTGATTAGTTTGAGCAACAGTTGGTTGTTGTGGTTTATCAAAGAGATGTACTGTTCCCTTTCCTGCTCGTTTTCCACGTAGTGCAGCAGGCTGGAGAAACCGATAATCGCATTTAGCGGCGTGCGGATTTCATGGCTCATATTGGCAAGGAAAGCGGATTTCAGCCGGTCTGCCTCTTCGGCCTTTTCCTTGGCTTGTATCAGCATTGCTTCCGTCTTCTTTAATTGGGTGATGTCATAATTGATGCAGATAATCTCTATGATGTTCTGTTCAGGCATGTAGCGTTCTACAATGATGTTGACGTGGGTCCACATGAAAGAACCGTCTTCTTTAAGAACACGTACTTCCCGGCTGAGCTTGTGTGCCAGTCCTCTCTTTACGTTCTGTAGGAAGTCAAGCATGATAGTACGGTCGTCTGGGTGGAGATGATTGTAGGTTCCGATGATTTCGGACAACGGTGTTTCTGTTTTCTCACCCAAGTTCTTGTACCAGCTGCGTTGGGCATAGCCTTGCTCATTAAGAAGGTCATAATTGGCATATCCCACTTTGGCATAGTCATCTATAAGCTCAAAGTGGCTCTCGAACTCTTGTATTTTGTTGTAAGCGACGGTCGTTTCCGTTTTGTCTGCGTTGATTAGCAGATAGTTGGTCAGGTTGTGATTATCGTCGTAAAGGCTTGTGACTTTGGTTACAAGGTCTATGGTGCCCGTCTTCTTCTGTGTCTTGTAGTAATTGTCTATTTTAGAGAAGTCATACCGGAAAGTGAAGTCTGCATTTTCATGTTTTCTTAACTTGCTTTTCATCTCTTCCGGGAAAATCGGATTCTCGAAAATATTAATTCCAAGTAGATCTTCTTTCTGTTTGAGATGGAACATTTCCTGCTCTTTGTCATTCATATCTATCAATATTCCCTCTCGGTTATAGAGCTCAATTCCTACCGGAAGATATTTATAAATATTATGGAGGAGACGGTTACGCTCTTGTAAGGCTTGGGATGCCGATGACATGTCGGGACCGTCTTGTGTTTCGGCAATGCCGTAGACTTTGACATTACCGTTTTCATCGGTTCTCTGCAGGCATATCTTGCTTCTTATCCACGTTGGACCCTCTACTGTGTTGAGCAGATATACAGTCTCTTGTGTCTGCCGGATATTGTCGAAGGAATGTGTGGTAGTATGCCGTTGTTCCTCTTTCAGGATACGTTTGTTGAAATCTTTAAAGCTGATGGTTCCATCCTCATCCAGTCCCAGCAACCGGGAGATATATTCGGAGCAAATGTAGCTTTCGGTCTTTAAATCAGCTTCCCACCATCCCATATTGGCATTGGTCATCATTGCTGACAGTAAGTCATAATCAAATTTAGAATTCATACCGGAATCTTTAATAGTGATGTTTTTGTTCTGTCACAACAATTAAGATATTGACAAAGATACATTATTTCCAAATTAATCTGTGATGAACGGAAATAAAAATAAGGGTTATATGTGTTTTTGGGAAATGGGAAAAAGGTACCCGAGTTTTTGTACTTGCCGGAATAAGACGTATATTTGTTGCAATTTTTACATTCTAACAAGAAAATGCCATGAAGCGTATTGGACTCTTTGTAATAGTTTTTTTCTGCATATCACTCTTACTCCATGCAAGCGGCCCGCGTGTCTTGTTTATCGGAGATTCTATCACGGACGGTAACTGGGGAAATGCCTGCGGGATGCCCAAACCGACTGCGGAGCGAAGCCTTTGGGATATGAACCATATTTACGGTAGCGGCTATATGTATTTGTGTGCAAGTCATTATCAAGGAGATTTTCCGGAAAAGGAATATGCTTTTTTTAACCGTGGCATCAGTGGAAACACTCTCCGGGATTTGGAGAAACGCTGGGAAGAGGATGTCATTGGAATGAAACCGGATGTGCTTTCCGTCTTGGTGGGGACAAACGATGTACATTACTATCTACAGGGTGACAAAAAAGAGCCTTTTGATTTTGAAGGATGGGAGAAGTGTTACCGTTCCTTGCTTGACCGTTCTTTGCAGGCCAATCCGGAATTGAAGATAGTGCTGGGCACTCCTTTTGTTGCCAATGTCGGCAATATGCGTAAGAGTGAGGACTTTGCAGAACGTGATAGTCTGGTGCGTCGCTGTGCCGCCATCGTAGAGAGGATAGCGAAGGACTATCAGACGGTATTTCTTCCTTATAATGCGATGTTCGATGAAATTCTCGGCACTGCTCCGGCTTCTCAAGACACCTATTGGATTTGGGACGGTATCCACCCCACTCCTGCAGGGCATAAACGAATGGCGGATATGTGGATAAAGCGTGTGAATTTATAATTTATCAATAAAATAGAGAGTAATGGAAAAAGTGATTATCAACTCGTACGAGGATTTTGAAAAGCTGGTAGGCCAGCAAATCGGTGTTTCGGAATATGTAGAGCTCCCTCAGGAGCGTATCAATCTGTTTGCTGATGCGACATTGGACCATCAGTGGATACACGTCGATACGGAACGCGCCAAAGTGGAAAGCCCTTTTAAGAGCACTATTGCACATGGGTATCTCACCTTGTCCATGTTGCCATATCTGTGGAACCAGATTATTGAAGTGAACAACCTGAAGATGATGATTAATTATGGTATGGACAAGATGAAGTTCGGTCAGGCGGTATTGTCCGGACAGAGCATCCGACTGGTTGCCCATTTACAATCTCTGTCGAATCTGCGCGGCGTAGCAAAGGCAGAAATAAAGTTTGCCATCGAAATACAAGGTGAAAAGAAGAAGGCATTGGAAGGGGTGGCTATATTTTTGTATTATTTCAATTGATTATGCGTAAGATGGTATGCCCCCAATGCAAGGTGGGGGCATTTTTTGTGATGAACGGACAAGGTGAGCGCCTGCCGGTCTACATCTCTGACAAAGGCGAGATTGTGCCTAAAGACAGCACCTCTTCATTGGAAGGATACGACCTGGATACGGTTTATTGTTTGTGCTGTTCCTGGCGCGGAACTCCGAAACGTTTGGTGAGATACTGATGGACATATTCCTGCCACAAATGGCGGAGTGCCGCCACGGGATGGTACAACAGCATCCGTGGTCCGGCATACCGCATGACTTCACGCATCCGTTCTTTCATTTCGGGCTTGTAGCAGTGAATGCTGCATTGCCTGCAGGTGGATTTATTCTCACCGAAAGGACAGCGTGAAAGACGAATGCGGGCATATCCCAGCAATTCCTCGCATCGGGGACACAATTGCTTGTTACCTTCCTTTTTCCGGCAGTAGAGGCGGACCATCCGTTCTACTGTCTGTTTTTCCTGCTCGATACGGGATGGCATGTTTATTGTTTGGACTGCCAGCGTTTCAAGGTCGGGAAGAATTCTTTCATACCGGCAATGGCTTCCTCTTTAGTGAAATTCATTCCGGAATCCTTGTTGAATTCGTCGGTGAACTGTGCACAATGTTCTATCATTTCGTCCATAGTGCAGTCTTGTGCAAAATTGCCGTGCTGGTAGCAATAGGTGCAATATTCCTCGTTGAGGCTACCGTCGGCATTGGTTCCGAGTACTTCTGCAGATGACAAGGGCATTCCGCAGCTTTGGCAAAGTTTAGCTTCCATAATGTGTGGAGTTAAGTGATATGCAAATATAGAATATTATTTTGGTTGAAGCGTCCTTTTCAGATAAATCATGTCTTTCAGTTGCTTGCCTCCTTCAAATATGGGGTGGTCGTAATTATCGATAAAGAAATCGGGTACCCGGTGTGAGTATGCAAATCCGCAGCTTTCATAGAAGGGGATGGTTAGCGGACTGTCTCCAGTGCCGACAAGCATAGTATGGCACCGGTCTTTATAATGTTCAAGAACGAATGCTATCAGTTGTCTTCCATATCCCTGGCGCTGGTATTCCGGATAGACAGCTATGCTCTTTATTTCGTAGATTCCTTTATCCTCGCAGGTGATTACACAAGACGCTTTGACTGTATCATTATCGGATAGGATGAACATCTCTCCCCGTTCCAGATAACGGTCAATCATGGACTCTTGTTCGTCGGCAAGCAGCAGCAGGTCAAGATATTGCTTTTTGTTGCCGGATATGGGATGTATTCTTATCATATTTCTGAATTTCAGGTGTGAAGTTAGTCATTTTCTATTGAATTACAATGGATATCTCTTTTTAACTGTTGAATGGTTGAGAGTTGCCGGTGAACAAAATCTGCCATACGCCGTTCTTCTCATAACATGATAATCTGATGAAGTTATGAGTAAGTTGAAATTCTCTTTTCTGGTTTTGATGCTGATGGTATCAGTCTCGGCTTCTGCCGATTGGGCACCTGCTGATGTACAGGCTGCACTGAAGAAAATGTATCCTACGGCAGATGATGTTGCCTGGTCGCATGATGAGTCTTATTATGTGGCAGATTTCCTGATGAACGGTTTTGATACGAAAGTCTGGTTTGACGGGCAGGCGCAATGGGTAATGCAACAGACGGACTGGGAGACAATGGACGAAGTGCCCCCTGCCGTTTACAATGCTTTTGCCGCCAGTGAATATTCCGGAGGGATGGTGCAGAATGTCACTTGGGTACAGTTTCCCAAATGGCAGTCCATCGTGGCGGTAGAGGTAGGGATGGCAAATCTCCAGACGAAATATCAGATATTGTTTACCCCGACGGGCGAAATCATCCGTGCCCGTAATGTCACCTATACATACAATCCGCTCGGCGCAGCCACTTTCTTGTAACGTCTGTTCGCATACCTGCTGAATTTATCATATCTTTGCCTTCCCAAACCAGACTTTTATGGACAAAGACACTTTTCAGCAGGAGGTTTATAATGTAGTGGCCGCAATCCCTCCGGGGCGGGTGGTGACGTACGGACAGATAGCCTATCTTGTCGGAAGACCTCAATGTTCGCGCATGGTGGGACATGCTATGCACGATGTGCCCGACGGCATGTGTCTGCCCTGCCATCGGGTAGTGAACAGCCAGGGCAGGCTGGCACCGTGCTGGGCGGAACAGCGGGCTTTGCTGGAGGCAGAGGGCGTGACGTTCAGAAAGAATGGGTGTGTGGACATGAAAAAATGCCAGTGGGAATTCATGAAAGAGCAAATACAATAAGATTATGAAATTTATAGGTGCACATGTATCGGCCAGTGGGGGAGTGGAAGCGGCTCCCGTCAATGCCAGTGAGATAGGGGCAAATGCTTTTGCCTTGTTTACCAAGAACCAGCGTCAGTGGGTGGCAAGGCCGCTGACGGAGGAGAGTATCAGGGTGTTTAAGGAAAATTGTGGGAAGCTTGGCTTCGATTCCCGCTATATCCTGCCTCACGACAGTTATCTGATAAATTTAGGGCATCCCGAAGAAGAAGGGTTACAGAAAAGCCGTGCCGCTTTTCTGGATGAGATGCAGCGCTGCGAACAATTAGGGCTGAAGTTACTGAATTTTCATCCGGGCAGCCATCTGAATAAGATTTCCGTGGAAGAGTGTCTGGACAAGGTCGCTGAATCCATTAATCTTATATTGGGCAAGACGCACGATGTGGTGGCTGTCATAGAGAACACAGCCGGGCAGGGTAGCAATGTGGGAAACGAGTTCTGGCAGCTGGGACATATCATTGACCGGGTGGATGACAAGTCTCGCGTTGGAGTTTGCCTTGATACCTGCCACACGTATACAGCAGGCTATGATATAGTGAATGAGTATGACAAGGTGTTTGAGGAGTTTGACGCAGCGGTAGGTTTCGGCTATCTGCGCGGTATACACCTGAATGACTCCAAGAAAGCACTCGGCTCCAGAGTAGACCGTCACGACAGCATCGGCAAGGGGCTGATAGGTATGGATTTCTTCCGGCGCTTTATGCAAGATGTGCGTTTTGACGGTATACCTATTATTTTGGAGACGCCCGATGAATCGCTTTGGGCAGAGGAGATAAAACTGTTGAGAAGCTTTGTCTCCTCTGACTGAGAGACTATGCCCTGAATACACATTCTATACGGTTACCGTCCGGGTCGAGGACGACACTTTCAAAATATCCGTCGCCGGAGGTACGGGGCTCTCCTGCGATGGTATATCCCGCTGTACGTAGCCGTTCTGTCTGTCGGAGGACAGCTTCCTGGCTGTCGAAGGCAAAGGCAAAGTGGGTCAGTCCCAGTCTGTTTTCCTCAATAGGGGTATTCTGTATGTCCGTACGGCTCATCAGTTCCAAATCCGTTCCTTCATCGAAGTGAAGGAAATAAGATTCGAATCCTTTTTTGGGGTTGATGTACTTTTCATTGCTGCTCCCGTTGAAGTAACGTGTGTAGAACTCTTTCATCTCTTCCAGTTGGAAGGTCCAGATGGCGATGTGATGTATCTTCATAAGTTTGCTAAATTATAATCTGTGTTCAATCTGAGTAATCTGTGGTGGGGTTGGTAATTGCAGGTGCAGAATAGGGAAAGGCTTTCCCGTCGGGTCGGTTTCGTCCCGGCCGGCCACTTGGAATCCCATATGTTGGTAAAATCGGCAAGCTTGTCCGTTCTGCTCGTTTACATCCACTTTGTGGATGTGTTTTTGGTGGACGGCGTACTCCATGAGCCGTTTTCCGTATCCCTTACCTTGTTGGTCGGGACGGACAAACAACATCTCGATGAGTTCATCGCTCAGTCCCATAAAGGCGGCAATTTCTTCTTTTTCGTTGCGGATGATGTAAAGCTCTACGGCAAGAAAGTACTGCTCTCTTATCAGTGGTTTGTAAAACTGTATATCCTTTTCTGCCAGGAAGTGGTGTGTGCTGCGGACAGAGGCTTCCCAGACGGTCAACAGTTCGTCATAATCTTGTGGGGTAGGTCGGAGTATCATCATTTATTGCATTACTTTGCTGGTTATTAATCAGTAGGCAGTCAGAATTCAGCTTCTTTGGTAATCCTTACGGTTTCTCCCGTTATAGGGTGGGTAAATTCTAAGTATTCGGCATGCAGATAAAGCCGGTCTGCTTTCTCCCCGTAAAGTTCATCACCGATGATGGGGCAGTGCAAGCCAAGCGGGTGTGCTGCATGTATACGTAGCTGATGGGTTCTTCCCGTGCGCGGATAGAAAGCGATACGGGTCCGTTTCCCGTCCAGACGTTCCAGAACTTGATAATCGGTGATGGCGGGCTTTCCGTGTTCGGTGTGTACCATTTGCCGTGGGCGGTCAAGTGGATTCAGGCAAAGCGGGAGGTCGACCGTACCTTTGTCCTTTGGGACAATACCCTCGAGCAATGCGACATAACGTTTCCTGACCAGGCGGTTCTTGAACTGGGCCTGCAGGTTCTGGTGTACACGCTTGGTCTTGGCAATGAGCATTAAACCGGAAGTGGCCATGTCGAGACGATGCACCGTCAGGGGACCGTCAGCTTCGGGATATTGCTCACGCATCAGGCTATAGACGGAGACTGCATCTTCCTTGCCGGGAACAGACAGCATTCCTGCCGGTTTGTTGATGACCGAAAGCCATGGGTCCTCATAAACAATCTCCAAATTTTGGGAGGGTACCTGCATTCTTTTCAACATGGGGTTTTCCTCTACTTGTAGACCTTGCAGCATGTGTTGCAGTATAGGTTCGCACTTTCCTTTGCAAGCCGGATAATAGTGGCCGTGATGGCGTATCTCTGTCTTGGGGGAATCACCCCACCAGAACTCGGCCATGGCAATAGGTTTCCATCCGTGCAGATAAGCTTGTTGCAGCAGTTTGGGGGCCGCACATTCACCTGCGCCGGCAGGAGGTGTCTTGTGCACGGTCTGCCCGAATATCTCACAGAGATTCTTGACTTCTCCCCGGTAATTCAGCATCCCGAACTGTTCGAATAGCTTTTGCTGCAATGCTGCAGAGCGGGTTTTACGTTCAGACTTCAATGCTGAAATCCGTCTTTCCCAGTCTTCTGTCTGCGTTTGCAGTGTGGTAATCCTTGCTTTCCATGAACGTTCCAGACGTTTATATTCCGCCTTTTGGAACTGGCTTTCCCGTATCAGTTCGGCTTCTTCCTGCGCATTGAGTTCTTTTTCTTTTCTGCGCTGTTCTCTGGCTGTTTTGGCTTCTTTCAACTGTGCTTTGGCTGTTGCCAGTATGTTTTCTGCTGACTGAATGGTCCGGGCAAGCTCTGCTGATAAGGCGGCATATGCTTTGTCATTTTCCAGTTGCCGGATGTTGCGGTTGATGGAAGAGATGTTCTCTTCTTCTATCTTGAAAAAGCCTTGTGGCTGTAGCAAGTTATATACGGGAGGAACAAAAAAGGGATGTAGGTTCTTTCCGGCCAATATGCCTGAGAATGCAGCTAAATATCCGGTTTCTCCATGCTCGGTTTGTACAATCAGTACCCCGAACATTTTGCCTTGGCGCAGTTCGTCCTTCCATGCAGTTTGTCGGGTAAGATAGCTTTGTACTTCTTTGGCTGCCAATATACATAATGGGTGCGGAGTATAGCAGAAAGGATAGGTGAACCTTTCCGGAAGCGGAATGTCGGTTATGGAAGTAGTAAAACGGTGCAACATCATGTTGCAAAGATACTATATTTCTCTCATAACAGACCGTTTGTACTGCAAATCTTTATTTCGTTGTATATAGGTTGTATCGCTTATGAAGAGAAAAACATCTTTGGGAAAGTTTTACTTATTCTCCGTTTATACAAATATGTATATATGTGTGAATTAACTTTGTTTTTGATAAATTGGCAACTCTGTTATCCTTAAAAAATGACTATTAATCTGTCTCGGATATTTTCTTCTTCCATAGACTTCTTTTTGTGTACTTTAGATGTTATGCCGTCGTATGAATACGGATGAAGAGCTTTTGCCTTAGTGATACTTGTAAAATAAATTAAGTTATTGCCTTTTTTGTTTTATTGGAGAATGGTTGTTTTTTAAACTTCCTGGATATATAAAAGAAACTTATTTCTCTTTAAAAAGTTGTATATTAGCGCCTTAAAGCTTTTCAAAAGATTATATGGGCAAAAACAAAGAGAACTTAAACATATTCTTGCTTCATTTTTTAGAACGGTTGAATAGCAATGAACCCAATAAAAGGAAAGTTATTGAATCGTTGACCGATTTCTGCAACTACTATGACTTTACGAAAGGGTTTATCTATCAGACTGACGGATTCCGTTATTTCTTATTGAAAGAAACGATTGGAAATGAAGGTGGGACTATGAAACCTCGTTTCGATATGGGAGAGTTGAAAAAGGAGCATGTCGATGCCATGAAAGCCCGGGATAAACCTTTCTATGGAAACAGAAATGCGGATGCTTCATGGGACGATATTGACATTCTTGATTTCTACGGTGAGGATTCTTTGTTAATCAGGCATTTTGAAGATACTGAGGGTAAAATCATCGGATTCATAGGTTTTGCAGGCAGGGAGGAAGAGACCTATCTCACGGAAGAGGAGTTGCAAATCATTCATCTCTTGCTGGGCTCGTTCTCTAAGGAAATTGCGGTCAGGGAATATAAGGAAAGGGAAGTGAGGGCCAGCAATACATTAGGCAGTATCATGAATAATATGGGCGTTGATATTTACGTCAACTCTTTCGATTCCCACGATATGTTGTATGCCAATAGGTCTATGGTGGAACCATATGGCGGTATCGAGCATTTCTGGGGGAAAAAATGCTGGGAGGCCCTCTACTCGGACAAGACGGGGGAGTGTGAGTTCTGCCCAAAGAGGCATTTGATAGATGAAAACGGACACCCCACCAAAGTCTATTCGTGGGATTATCAACGGCCATTTGACAAGTGTTGGTTTCGCGTGTTCAGTGCAGCCTTTGCTTGGGTGGACGGGCAGATGGCGCATGTCATTACCAGTGTGGATATCGACCATCAGAAAAAGATAGAGGAGGAATTGCGGGTCGCCAAGGATAAGGCAGAACATCTGGACCGCTTGAAGTCTGCTTTCCTGGCCAATATGAGTCATGAAATCCGTACTCCGCTCAATTCCATTGTCGGTTTTGCAAGCATCATTGCCGAACTGGACGATAGGGAAGAACGCCAGGAATACCTTGCCATCATGCAGGAGAATACGGAACTGCTCTTGCAACTGATATCCGACATTCTGGATTTGGCAAAGATAGAAGCGGGAACACTTGATTATAATATGGGGTATGTGGATGTCAGTGACTTCTGTAAGGACGTGATGCGCAACTATGATATAAAGGAAGACAAGGCTGTACCGGTTCTGTTGGCTCCCGACTTGCCCGATTACCGTATCTATACCGACAAGAAACGTCTGATGCAGGTGGTCACCAATTTTATAAACAACGCTTTGAAGTTCACCAGTGAAGGGCAGATCCTTTTGGAATATCATCCGGTGGAAGGTACCGGTCAGATAGAGTTTTCTGTGACGGACACCGGTATGGGTATTGCTCCGGATGCCGTGGTTACTGTGTTCGACCGCTTTGTAAAGCTTAATACCTTTGCGAAGGGCACGGGTTTAGGCTTGTCCATCTGTAAAAGTATCATTGAGCATCTTGGCGGGACTATCGGTGCTGAGTCGGAATTGGGAGTCGGTAGCCGTTTTTGGTTCAGGCATCCGTGTGCCGGATGATTTTATTTGCCTATATTTGTGCGAACTTCAATATTTATGGATAAAAAACTCTGTACCGATGAAAAACAAGACATGGACGTGCCTGGTTGTTGTGTCAGCAGCATTGCTGATGGCGGGTTGCGGCAGCAGGACAAAGAAACAAACAAATGAAGATGTAAGTATGGATAGTGTCGGTGTAACATGCAGTGGCGTAAAGACCTTGCAACTGGAGGGAGTGCAGGCCACTTGGATTCAGGATAATGCTGGTGAGCATTTGATGCCGAGAACGATTTTCCCGGATGCAAGCGATGAATTGATGGAAAGTTTGTCGCTTCAAGGCGGTATTCCTTCTTCCATGAGCACCTTCCTGGTAGATACGAATGGTATCCGTATCCTTTTTGATACGGGAATGGGAGCTCCCGGCAGTCGTCTGTTGCCCGGATTACAATCTTTGGGTATCTCTCCGGCAGATATTGGATATCTGTATCTTACCCATTTCCATGGCGACCATATCGGTGGAATGATGAAGGGAGACAGTGTAGTCTTCCCGAATGCCGAAGTGTACGCATCAAAAGTGGAATATGATGCCTGGATGGCAATGCCTGCCGAAAGGAAGGCGCAGGTCGTAAAGACGATGGATGCCTATAAGGAACGGCTGCATCTGTTTGAGTTTGGCGATACCTTGCCGGGCAATGTGGTTGCCATGGAGGCAGTCGGTCATACTCCCGGTCATACGGTTTTCCAGAGTGGCAAGTTACTGGTGATTGGTGACCTCATCCATGGTGCGGCCCTTCAGTTGGAGCATCCGGAATACTGCGCTTCCTATGATATGGATAAGGAAGCTGCCGTGAAAGCACGCAAGTATTTCCTCCAATATGCCAAGGACAACCAATTGACGATGGCAGGTATGCATCTTCCTGCTCCGGCCTTCAAATAGAATGGGAGAGTGTCAAAAGTATATGAGTACTTTCATTATGCTATATTTAGGCGCGGATAGTTCTGAGCCCCTCGTTATTCCTTTTTACTTTTAGAAGCGGCAGTCTTGTTCGATGTATGTCATATATTCGTCGTAACTGATGTGCCTGCCTCCCATTGTTTTGAGGTGAGGGGTTTCGAACTGGCAATCTATCATGACGCCTCCATGTTCCCTGAAGAATTGGGCCAGATGGATGAGGGCCAGCTTCGAGGCGCTGGGAACGAGTGAGAACATGCTCTCTCCAAAGAAACAACGTCCCAGGGTCACTCCGTACAGCCCACCTACCAATTGCTCTTCTTCCCATACTTCCACGCTGGCGGCGAATCCTTGTTCGTGCAGGTGCGTATAGGCTTCCATCATCTTCGTTCCGAGCCAGGCTCCTTCTTGTTCCATCCGCAATTCTCCGCAGGTTTGTATGACGTCTTCGAAAGCCTCGTTAAAGGTGATTTCGTACTTTCCTTTGTTGATGAGCGTACGCATGGAGTGGGAGATATGGATTTCGTCCGGAAAGATGACGAAACGGTCCATCGGGCACCACCATTGTATCAGTTCTTCCCGAAATGCGTACCAGGGGAAGATGCCGTTGGAGTACGCCAGGATGAGGCGGTCAATGGATAGGTCACCGCCCACAGCGAGCAACCCGTCGGGGTCGCCGTAGTGAGGGTCGGGGAAAGCAAGTTTATCCGTCAGTTGAAAGACCATATCGTTATTCGGTTGCGGGTTGTAGTTTCAATGCTCCGTTTTCCACTTGCACGCGGACTTTTCCTCCTGCCTTCAATGTACCGAACAGAATTTCGCGCATCAGCAAGGGTTTCAAGTGGGCGGCTATCACGCGGTCCATCTCCCGGGCGCCGTATTCGGGAATAAAACCCCGTTGGAGCAGCCATTCGTGTGCTTCCTGGCTCAATACCATTTCCACCTGGCGGGAAGACAGCTTGCTGCCTAGTTCTCCGAGTTTCTTGTCGAGGATAAGTGATGCCATCGGGCGGTCCATGTCATGGAAGACCACCGTGGCAGAGAGGCGGTTGATGAATTCGGGCTTAAAGGTTTTCTTGACTTGTTTCAGCATGGCTTCTCCGGCGGTGACCTGACTGTTGAAGCCGATGGACGCTTGGCGGGCATATTGTGCTCCGGCATTGGAGGTCATGATGAGGACCACGTGTCGGCAGTCGGCTTTCCGTCCTTTGTTGTCAGTCAGTACGGCATAATCCATTACTTGCAGCAGGATGTTGAATACGTCGGGATGGGCTTTTTCTATCTCATCGAGCAGTAGCACGCAGTTTGGGGTCTTGCGTATGGCGTCGGTCAGCAGGCCGCCGTCCTCGTAACCCACGTAGCCGGCAGGCGAGCCAATCAGTTTGGCTACGGTATGCTTTTCGGTATATTCGCTCATGTCAAAACGTTGCAGGGCGATGCCCAGCTCGGCGGCGAGCACTTTGGCAACTTCGGTCTTTCCTACTCCGGTGGGGCCTACAAAGAGCAGGCTTGCCAGCGGTTTGTTTTCGTCCAGCAGTCCGGCTTTGGACATTTGCACAGCTTCCACCACCTGACGGACGGCTTCTTCCTGCCCGTAGATGCGGGAGCTGATGCGTTCGTGCAGGCTTTCCAAGGCGGTGGTGTCGTCCTCTTTCATGGCGAGGGCATTGACTTTGCAGGTACGTGCCAGTATGTCGGTTATCAGTGCCTTGTCCACGGTCTGTTCCTCGGAGTCTGTGGGGTGTATTTCCCGGTAAGCTCCTGCTTCGTCCACCAGGTCGATGGCTTTGTCGGGCAGGAAACGGTCGCTGATGTAGCGGGCGCTTGCCTTTACGGCATAGGGGATGACGTCGGGCTCGTAGGTGACGCCGTGGTAGGTTTCGTATTTCTCTTTCAGGCCTTCTACGATATGTATGGCTTCTTCAATGTTCGGTTCCAGTATGTCTATCTGCTGGAAGCGGCGTACCAGTCCCTTGCTGCGTGCGAAGTAGCGGTTGTACTCGTCGTAGGTGGTAGAGCCGATGAAACGTATTGCCCCGGTTTCCAGATAGGGTTTCAGCATGTTGGAGGCATCCATAGAGCCTTCGCCCGTGCGTCCGGCGCCTATCAGGTTGTGTATCTCGTCGATGTAGACGATGGCGTTTCCCTCACGACCGATGCCTTCCATGATACTTTTCAGCCGCTTCTCGAAATCGCCGCGATATTGTGTGCCTGCCAGTAGACTGCCCAAGTCCAGCTCATAGATGCGGAAGCCGGCAAGCCGTTCGGGGACGTTGCCCGCTTCGATACGGGCGGCAAGCCCATAGGCAAGGGCTGTTTTGCCTACACCGGGTTCGCCCACATGCAACGGGTTGTTCTTTTCTTTGCGGCAGAGCACTTGTATGGTTCGCTCCAACTCCATCTCCCTGCCGATAAGCGGGTTGTGGTCTGCCAGATGGTCGTTGAGGCAGGTCACGTAGTTACGCCACGGTTCTGTTTTCTCTTGTTCATCGGGAGATGGCGTACCGCCTGCTTCTTCTGCCAGCTCCGCTTCTTCGTAGTGGGTGATGAGCAGGCTGAGGAATTCGGGCAGGTCGCCGCCGACTGCTTCCTTCAGGAAATGGCATGCCCAGGAATCTTCCAGTTGCAGCAAGCCTTGTATCAGATGAGGAACATCCAGCTCTTCGGCGCTGGAATACTCTGTCACCGTATAGGCATGTTGCAGGAGTGAGCTGAGCTGGACGGAAAGTCCCAACTCGTATTCCACATTGTCGGGGACAGTGTCCACTTCTTCCGTCAGATAGTTTTCCAGCGAGATGCTGAGCTCCACATAATTGTAGAAGGTATCTTGCAGGGTGTGGATAAAGGGTTCCTGCTCTATAATGGCGCTCAGCAGATGTTCGGGCATGATGAACTCGTGCCGGTAAGACTCGGCCTTTCTTTGTGCGGAAGCGAATGCTTGGTTTACGAATATCGTATTTTTTATATCCATATTGTTTCTTTCTTCTTATTCTTCTTCCTCCGGGGTGACGGTGAGCCGGAGGGGGAAACCTTCATTGCGTGCCATGCGGGTGGCTTTCTGTACTTTGGAGTGGGCGATGTCGTATGAGTAGATGCCCACTACCGCGGAGTTGCTCTTGTGCACCTGTAGCATCAGTGTTTCCGCTTCTACCGATGATTTGTAAAAGACGGTGGTGAGTACCTTTACCACAAACTCCATGGTGGTGAAGTCATCATTGTAGATGGTGACTTTAAAGCGTCGGGGTTCCCGTAGTTCTATGCGTTCTTTTTCTTTGAAAGAAGATTGCTGTTGTTCCATTTCTTTGAAAAACTACTGTTAAGACATTGTTCTACCGTTGTGTGGGCAACGAAAACTCCTGCCAGTCATATTCGTCTCCGTACTCGTCGGCTATGGCTATGCGTATGGTGACGTTACCCGTCTTTATCCGTTCTCCGGCACTGATGTTGGCGGTGTATTTCACACCGTTGCGCGGAGTTATTTGCTCTATCATGACCGACGGCGATATGTAAATACGCTTCATGCCCGTGGTTTCCACCACCACCGGCACTACGTTGTAGGCTGTTTTGTTTCCTTCGTTCATGATTTCAAAAATCACTTTACAGTTTTCGCCCGAATTGATGACGTGGTTGCGGCTGTCGTCAATGAAACGTATATTCCGTATCCTCAAGTGGTCGATGGCCGATGCTTGCGGCTGTCTTCCGGATTGCGGGGGATAGGGCTGTGTCCTTTCTATCCGGTAGCTGTACTCCTCCTGCTTTTTGGGGGCTGTGGCTGCATTGGCAATGGCAGCTCCCGCAATGGTTCCTATGATGGTGCCGATGGCGGAACCCCGGTATCCTCCCCGCCAGCCTCCGTTGCTGTCTCCTATCAAGCCGCCGATGGCACCGCCTACATTACTTCCGATGGCAGCTCCTGCGAGCACTGCGTTAGGGTCGCCTACAGCCATCTGGCTTGTGCCGCATCCGCTGAGGATGATGGTTGCTGCCAGGATTCCTATAAAAGACTTTTTCATGTTCATATCCTATAATTATTATATTGGGCAGATTGTTTTATAAAAGGGCTATTCCCAGTAAATCATCTTTTTGGTCATGCCTCCGTCAATGGTGATGTTTTCGCCATTGATGAAGTCGTTTTCGTCTTGACATAGGAATACGCACATACGGGCAATATCTTCCGGTTTACCAACCCGTCCGGAGGGATGTTGCGAATGGTCTTCTGCCCGTAATTGTTCATAATCGTGTGTCTGAATCCAGCCCGGAGAGATGGAGTTGACCGTGATGTGCCACTCTGCAAGCGATAAAGCCAACGCATGCGTCAACGAATAGATGCCTCCTTTGGAAGCTGCATATCCTTCACTGCCCGGTTCACTCATCAGATAGCGCGTAGAACAGAGATTAATGATTCTTCCGTAGGTATTCGTGTTGTTTTGACTTTTGCGGTGTACTGCCAACGCATGTGAAGTAATGAACACCGGACGTAAATTCACAGACAATATTTTATCGAAAGTCTCCACACTCGTTTCTGTGATGGGAGAGAATTCACTGATGCCGGCATTGTTTATAATGATGTCAATATCCCCCCATTCCTTGAAAATATTTTGCAGGCAAAGTTCCAATGCTTCTTTGCTGTTTAGGTCGACGGGATAGAACTGTGCTCCGGTGGCTTGGGCGGTTTGCTGCCCTTTCAGTTCATTCTTGTCACAAAAGGCTACTTGGTAATTAAGCTTGCAGAAAGCTTCTACAATGGCTTTGCCAATACCCCCTGCACCTCCGGTAACGAACACTTTCTTTCCGCCTTTTTTGAGGGGAAGTGTCGGCTTATGTAGCGTTTGTGCCTTACCGGATTTTTTCGCTTTCTCCCAAGCTGCTTTGCGTGCCCGGTATTGCTCGTACTGATTTTCAAGATAATTATCGGCCATATATGTTTCCGGTTTTATTGTTTAACTGCCTTTTCTCCGAATAAGTTCACTATATTGATACAAGCCTTCATCTCTCTTCCTCCTTTTTTCCTTGAATTCTCTTTACTTGTTCCTCTATTTCCTCAATCGAAGGCAGTTGACTTTTAATATCTTCGGGAATCAGCTTAGACAGCTCATACTCTGATATGCCGATAGGCTGATTTGTTGATTCCAGTGCATATTGCGCCATTACTTGGTTTTTTGTCTTGCAGATAAGCAAGCCGATGGTGGGGGTATCGCCAGGTTTACATTTTAGATGGTTTACGGCACTGATATAAGTACCGAGTTGACCTATAAATTCAGGTTTGAACTTCTGCACTTTTAGCTCGATTACGCAATAACAACGCAGTTCCAAGTGGTAAAAAAGCAAGTCGGGATAGATTGTTTCATCGCCTACTTCCAAAGGCATTTGACGCCCTACGAATGCAAATCCTTTACCCAATTCAAGCAGAAAACGAGTGATATTTTGTGTCAAAACCTTTTCTAACTCTAATTCTTGAAAATCTTTGGTAATGGTCAGGAAATCGAAGTTATAGGGGTCTTTGAGTGTCTGTAGAGCTAGGTCACTTTGCGGTTTTGGTAGCAGACGACTGAAATTGTTTACCGCTTTGCCTTGCCGCTCATAGAGATTGGTATCAAGAAAGTTGAGCAAAACGGCACGACTCCAGCCGTTTTCTACAGTTTCATTCAGATAGAATAGAGCCTTATCCACTTCCTTGCATTGGGAGATGATATAGAGATGATGCCCCCAAGGGATGGAGAAAAATTTCTCTTCACCTAATTTGGAAACAACTTGTTGCCAAATTGTATATGGCTCATTATAAAATAGATACCACTGCTTTATACTGCGTATGTTTCTATATGAGAACCCTTTCATATCAGGAAATTCTGCCATCAGCTCACGACTCAACTCTTCGAGAAATCCGCTTCCCCAAGTCATTTCTTTCTGCCGTTCTATAATTTCTGCCCCCAGTTGCCAGTAAAGGTGAAGCAGTTCGCTGTTCACGCGTACAGCCGCTTTAATCTGTGCACTACGAATGTCTTGTTTTAGGTGGTTTACCCAATCCTTGAACGGTTGATTTATAGATAGTGCTGTTTTCATATTTTTATTTTCTTCATCGTCATATTCGATGTTTATATTTCACAAAGTTAAGAAAAAGAATTTATTTCAACTGTAATCCTTTCCGTCTTTTCTACCTCTCCACTTTTACCACACAATATACCATCTCCCCCTCTCTTTCCTTTACCTCATCCCGTGTTGCTGCAATATCCTCCCGAACACGTTCACCCGTTTTGCAGAGAATAGGTATCGCACTATGTCGCTGTATTTCCTCCTATATTTTCGTAGGCGATAATTATTCCCCTTGTAGGGCTTCAAAAGGGAATCCGTCTGTTTCCCTAAGGAGAACGGTTTGTTTCAATATGGAGAACAGTTTGTTTCATTAGTAGGAAACTGTTTGTTCTGTTAAAGAAAACAGTTTGTTTTATTGAGTGCGAACAGTTTGTTTCATAGTATGTGAACACTTTGTTTCTTACTGTTGTAACAAAGTGTTCACCGTTGTGAACTAAAGTGTTATCTATATTTTCAGTGATAAAATGACATGAAAAGGGGGCTGAAGATTACCTTTCTACCATTTGTATTCTTCGCTGTAGGAGTCGAAAGCCGGTTCTCCCGGAATGTTGTATTGGTGGAAAGTTCTGCGGATATAGTTCTGGTCTTCGGGGGAAAGGTAAGATTCTTCCCGGTAGAAGCGGTAGTATTTTCCGCGGCCGAAATGGGCTATCAACTGGCTTTTCAGAGGTTGGAGATTCTTGTAGGGAACTTCATCGAGCAAGTGGCTGATTCCCCATGCGACATGTATCTTTTGTGTCGATTGGAAATAGGCGCATTGGCTGCTATCCTCTGGAATACACAGTGGATTGATGATGCGGATGGACGGGTACTCGGGGGTATCGCGAAGGGCGGCTAAGCGATGCAGGCAGTTGTCGGCTTTCGGGCATTGGTTGTTGAAACAGCGTGAGTAGTTGGCAGGTGCTAAAGGTTTCTCGGAAGAATGTTTCATGTTTATATATACTTTGATGAAGCGACAAAGATAGCACTAACTTTTTGATATAGCCTTCTGTTCTCTTGTTTGAAATGCCCCCTCATTGAAAAAACAGCAGCCGGAACCACTGAATTCAGTAATTCCGGCTGTACCGTTCTTTCTTATAAGTATGGATGGACTATTTCACCTGGATGATGTCATAATTCAAGTCACTCACAGCTTCCTGCAGGCTGTCGTTGACAAGGCGCAGGGTTGTGTCGTTCACTACTACGAAGTACACCGGAGTGTCCCCGTCGTTCGGGGTCAGCTTGATGGCTGTTTTCTTCTTGTTGTCGACGTCTTTCTGGATAACTTCTTTCTTTCCTTTGGAAGTAAAGCTCTTGTTCTTTCCGGGGCCTTCGGCATCCAGATAAGTTGTTACCAGCGTGTAGCCGCTTTCTCCGTCGGGACCTACACTGTCTACGCTCAATACATACTGGATGCCCGGACCGTCGGCGGCGGGAAGGATTCCTTCGTATACGGCTACGGCAGACGAGTCATTGCCGGTAACAGCCATTACACTTTCGTCCATGGCGACGGCGTCATTGTTCTGAGTTCCTTTTGATTGGCAGGATACCAATGCAGCGGCAAGGGCTGCAATCATCATTACTTTTTTCATTGCTTTAATGGTTTAAGTTAATTATAAAGACGCAATAGCGTTTGTTATTCATCTTCTTCTTTCTTGATGACGAGCAGCTTGTCCACCCGTCCGCGGTCCATATCCACCACTTCGAAGTCCAGGTTTTTGTAGCTGAACAAGTCTCCGGCTTTCGGCACTCGTCCTATCAAGAACATGGCAAGACCGCTCAAGGTGGTGAAGTCTTCTTCTTTCAGGTCATCATAGTTCATAATGCCCATCGCCTCCATAAAGTCATCCAGATTCATGGAAGCTTCCACCAGCATGGAACCGTCTTGACGAACAACGATTTCCTCTTCTTCCGTTTCATTCTCTTCGAGGATGTCTCCGAAGATACTTTCCGTCAAATCGTGCAGGGTGATGATACCTTCTGTATTTCCATACTCGTCTACAACAACTCCGAACTTGTTTTTGTTCTTCTTAAACAGCTCTAAAACTTTCTTTGCATACAAACTTTCCGGAATAAACAAAGCAGGGCGTGCAATACTACGTAAGTTGAAGGGTTGTTCGCCGCCCATCATCAAGATGATGTCCTTTACGGAAACCACACCGATAATCTCGTCCTTTCCCCGCTCCACCAGGAGATATTTGCTGAAGTGTTCTTCGTGGATGATACGCAGCACCTCTTCCGGTGTGTCTGTGGGATGGAGCACGACGATGTCGCGGCGATAGGTCATCAGGTCATTCGCTCTTTTGTCCGAGAAGCGGAACACGTCACGCAACATTTCCGTTTCGTCTTTGTCGATGACGCCTTGTTCCGAGCTTTGGTGCAGAATCATCTTCAGTTCGTCTTGTGTCATTTGGCGTTCTTCGCCGCTGTTCAGTCCGATGAGTTTGTTCATCAGTTTGGTGGAAGCGCTCAGCAGGCATACAAACGGATAGGAAATCTTGGTCAGCACAATCATGAAGGGGCTGAGCATGGTGGCCCATCGTTCCGGGTTGTTCAAGGCGATGGACTTGGGCACCAGTTCGCCTATGATGAGCGACAGATAGGTGATGATGGCTACTACGGTAATCATGGCGAGAGTCTTGGCATAGGCGGCTACTCCCGGAATGAGGGCGAACAGCGGTTCTACGTCATCAGCGATGGTGGCACCACCATAGGCACCGGATACGATACCGATAAGAGTAATACCGATTTGGATGGTGGAGAGGAATTTTTCGGGTTCTTCCAGTTGTTTCAATACTCCTTTGGCTCTTTTGTTCCCTTTTCCGACAAGAGTTTCAAGGCGTGCTTTACTTGAGGAGACTAAAGCGATTTCATACATGGCAAAAATGCCGTTCAGAATAAGTAAAAGTAGAATGATAATAAACTCCATAGTGGATTTTGAATAGTTTGTGAGGCAAAGATAATGATTTTTCAGTATTTATTGTTAATATTGCCATCCGTTAGAAAAAATAAACAATAAATAGATGAAAAAAAGAATTATTGCCTTGGGGCTTTTGTGGTGTCTGTCTGCCGTAATGTTGCAGGCGGCACGTGTAGACACGGTGTTGGTAAGAAGTGCAGCCATGAATAAGGATGTAAAAGTTGTGTATGTATTGCCTGATAAGGCTATCGGCAAGCAGGCTTGTCCGGTGGTTTATCTGTTGCACGGTTATGGCGGCAATGCGCGGAGCTGGGTGCAACTGAAGCCGGAATTGCCGCAGATGGCAGATGAGAAAGGGATCATATTTGTATGTCCGGACGGCAAGAACAGTTGGTATTGGGACAGTCCGGAGAATCCTGCCTACCGTTATGAGACTTTTGTCACCTCGGAATTGGTGAAGTATACAGACGGGAACTATGCTACCATTCCCGATAGCAAGGCGCGTGCCATCAGTGGATTGAGTATGGGCGGCCACGGTGCTTTGTGGAGTGCTATCCGTCATAAGGATGTGTTCGGTGCGGCGGGCAGTATGAGTGGAGGAGTGGATATACGGCCGTTCCCCCAGAATTGGGAAATGAACAAGCAGTTGGGAGAGTTTGCTGCCAACAAGGCATCTTGGGATGCGCATACGGTGGTCAACCAGCTGGATAAGATTGTAAATGGAGACTTGGCGCTAATCATCGACTGCGGTGAGGCCGATTTCTTTCTTGAAGTGAACAAGGACTTGCACAACCGGCTGCTGGCAAGGAAGATAGACCATGACTTCATCACCCGTCCCGGTGGACATACCGGAACGTATTGGAACAACTCCATAGACTATCACGTCCTTTTCTTCGACAAGTTCTTTAAGAAGTAAGTAACTTATTATTCGATGGTATAGTTCACGGTGCGTGTGTAGTCCTGCTCGTAGCCGTTCCTTATATGCCTGACGACTGCATGGCAGGAAGTGACGATACCCCGGTTATCTAACGTATAAGTATAGGTGGTGGTCTCTTCACTTTCTCCGTTGCTGTCCGGGATGAGTTGGGTAATCAGATAGTTTGCAGGTTCTCCCAATATCTTCCCGTATATGGCAACCGCATGCATGGAAAGCGGATACATGTCCGTAATGAATAGGCTTGGTATTTCGGAGATATTTGCAATTTCATTGCCTGATGGTGTGGTAGCCGTACTGTTGTGCTCAAAAGTGTCAACCTTTTGCTGTATGCGCAATGCCCGGAAGTTGCTGTAGTCTATTGTAATGAATGAGTATTCTTTTCCGTCGTCCAGCTTTTCTGTGATGTTTTCCAGATAGTATTTGTCTTCGGTGTTGATGAGGTAGGAGAAGGTGTAAGTACGGGTATTTCCTGCCATATCCTGACTGGTACAAGTGGTGGCATAACCTTTGTCATTCAGCGTGTAGGTTGATACTGTACCTGCTTCGTCGGTTATCACGGCTTGATGGTCCTTGTATTCGACAGTAGTGGTATTCTCTATCTCGAAGAGTTCGTCTCCTGCTGTAAAGCTCTGTTTGCCGGTGTAGCTGGTCAGCCTGCCTGCACTGTTGTAAAGGTAGGTGTGGGTGGCAGTAACCGGTTGCGCATCGCTCTCTATCACTTCTTTGAGTTCGATTTTGGAGAAAGGAGTGGTGGGGTAGGTTGACGGCTCCGGTTCTGGCGTATCACTGCCATTGTTATCATCGCTGCAAGCTGCCAGTCCGCCGAGCAACAGCAGGCTGAACATGATTCCCGAAAATCGGGTGATGATTGTAACTCTTCTGTTTAGTTTCATCCTATTTGTCTTTTTATTTGATGCGTACGGCATGGCTTGCCCGACGTTCAATGGAGTTTGCGAGAGTGGTCACTCTTAAAGAACGGGTATCTTCTTGTGCGGGCGGTTGTATGCTTCCGTCGATGGCGCCGAGTGCAGTGCTCAATAAGGCTTCGTTGGTATCTCCAAAGGGCAGGAAACGTGACATGTCGCTCATCTCATTCACTACATATCCCGAGTAGGCCGGTTGGAATCCGGATTCATAATCAGATTTCCCTTCCGAATTGTATATCTTGCAGACGATGGGATTCATCGTTATCATCAGTTCGGGGCTGGAGAAATTCCTGGAACCTACATTCTTGCCTACGGTAGTACCGCCGATTATGACAACATCCATATACGGGTCGAGGCAGTTAATCACCATTTCGGAGGCGGAGGCAGTCTGGCTGCTGGTAAGTACGTAGAGAGTATTCAGGTTTAGGTTTGCTCCGTTTCCGATGAGTCCGGAATTCAGGGTGAACGGTACTATCTGCGGATTGAAGCGGTTGTTGAATTCCAGGTACCCCAACTCTTGTCCCAAGGCGGAGGAAGGTGCAAGCATGGTACACAGCAATTCTGCGCAACTCAGTAATCCACCGTTGTTGTAGCGCAAGTCAAGGATGAATTCGTTGACTTGCTGTGATGCGAAATATTGGAATGCGCTGCGCAGGTCGTTGTCATATTCATTACTGTTGTCCGTGGGGCCGGAACTGAAGTGGTTGTAGACCAGATAACCTATTTTCTTGCTGCCTGATGTATATACATTCTTATAGTGCACCGGGTTGTCGTTGACGGGACGCGCCGATGCTATCTGTCTGGGTTTGTCGTAAGCAACGATGGCATTTTTCTCCACGTCGTAATAACCTACTGTAAGTTCCATGGCACTACTTCCATACAGTTTCTTATAATTCTGTTCAGTAATAAAGTTCCCGTCCATCTTCATAATCCAGTCACCCCGTTTTAGCCCGATTTCCGAGGCCGGGCTTCCGTCGGCAACGTAAAGAATCTGTGCAACAATGGCATTCTCTTCTCCTTCTACTTCTATCTGGTTGGTAGTGAACTGGAATCCGTAGCTGTAATCCGTATAGGGGATGCTGCGGGTAGTGGTGATGCTGACCAGACTGTCGATGGTGGAGAATTTGTCTTCTTCGGATTTGAGCGAGGCAAAGAAAGTGAAAGGGGCTTGAAAATAGTTCAAGTCGTTGGTATGGGGGATAGCGTCTACCCAATAGTACCACACACGCATGGTATCGTCAATCCAGCGGTCTGTCTGGGTCTGTCCGGCATACTCTTTCCAGCGGTCCACCCCGCAGGAAGTCAGATAAATGGGAAGAATCAGGGTTCCCAATATGAGTATCAGTATATTTCTTGCTTTCATGGGGGCAAAGATAGTGCAAATTGAGTGCAGAACTTTCATGCTTGCATGAAAAAGTTTTGCCGAAATGCAGTCTATCTTATCTAAAGATAGAAAATAGCTTGCTTATCTACCACAATTGTGGTATAAAATTCCCTAATCTGTGTCATTGTCTGCCCCGGCTTATCGCTCTATCTTTGCAACATCCGAATGAGAAACGGTTTATTCACCTAAAATACAAACGACAATGGAAACAAAGAAATTGCACTTTGAGACTCTACAACTTCACGTTGGACAAGAACAACCCGACCCGGCAACTGATGCCCGCGCCGTACCTATCTATCAGACAACTTCGTATGTATTCCGTAATTCGGCCCATGCGGCAGCCCGCTTTGGCTTGCAGGACCCGGGGAATATTTACGGGCGGTTGACGAATTCCACCCAGGATGTGTTCGAGAAACGTGTGGCGGCTCTGGAAGGCGGTGTTGCCGGATTGGCCGTAGCCTCGGGTGCGGCAGCCATCACTTATGCCTTTGAGAATATCACCCGTGCAGGCGACCATATCGTGGCAGCTAAGACCATCTACGGTGGAACGTATAATCTGCTGGCCCACACATTGCCTGCCTACGGGGTTACCACTACTTTTGTGGACCCGGGCAATCTGGACAATTTCGAGAAAGCGATTCAGGAGAATACCAAGGCAGTATTCATTGAAACGCTGGGAAATCCGAATTGCAACATCATTGACATTGATGCCGTTGCTGAAATAGCACACCGTCACCGGATTCCTCTGATTATAGATAACACCTTCGGTACTCCTTACTTGATTCGTCCCATAGAGCATGGGGCAGATATTGTAGTCCATTCGGCAACGAAGTTCATCGGAGGGCATGGTACGTCCTTGGGTGGTGTTATTGTAGATAGCGGCAAGTTCGACTGGGTGGCCTCGGGGAAGTTTCCCCAACTGACGGAACCGGACCCGAGTTATCATGGAGTACGTTTCGTCGACGCTGCCGGTCCTGCTGCCTATGCCATCCGTATCCGTGCCGTATTGTTGCGTGATACCGGTGCCACAATCAGTCCTTTCAATGCTTTCATTCTGTTGCAAGGATTGGAGACGTTGTCGCTTCGCGTGGAACGTCATGTGGAGAATGCCTTGAAAGTGGTTGAATTCTTGAAGAAGCATCCCAAAGTGGTTGCCGTGAACCACCCGTCCCTGCCCGAGCATCCTGACCACGCGCTTTACGGGAAATACTTTCCGAATGGAGGCGGTTCTATCTTTACGTTTGAGGTGCGGGGCGGTGTGAAGGAAGCGCAGACGTTTATTGACAGTTTACAGATATTCTCGTTGCTTGCCAATGTGGCTGATGTGAAATCCCTGGTTATCCATCCTGCCACCACTACCCATTCCCAATTGAGTGCACGGGAATTGGAAGAACAAGGCATCAAACCGGGCACGGTCCGCCTCTCCATCGGGACAGAACATATCGATGATTTGCTGGACGACTTGTCCCAGGCATTTGACAGAATTTAAAAGAATAACAGTATACGATAGAATGAATATTGCTGTATTATTGTCGGGAGGTGTAGACAGCTCCGTGGTGGTACATCTCCTTTGCGAACAAGGTTACCGTCCTTCTCTATTTTATATCAAAATAGGGAGGGACGATGCCGATTATATGGACTGCTCTGCGGAAGAGGATATGGAGATGGCTTCTGCCATTGCCCGGCGTTATGGATTATCGTTGGAAGTAGTGGACCTGCACCGGGAGTATTGGGACCAGGTGGCGGCTTATGCCATTGATAAAATAAGACGTGGCTTGACTCCCAATCCGGATGTGATGTGCAACAAGCTGATAAAGTTCGGGTGCTTTGAGCAACGTGTGGGGAAGGATTTCGATATCACGGCAACCGGGCACTACGCCACTACGGTGTTGAGGGATGGAAAGACATGGCTCGGTACCGCTGCCGATTCCGTGAAAGACCAGACCGACTTTCTGGCACAGATAGATTATCTGCAAGTTTCCAAACTGATGTTTCCATTGGGCAGACTGATGAAGAATGAGGTTCGTGACATAGCCCTGCGTGCCGGATTGCCCAGCGCCAGACGTCGTGACAGTCAGGGCATCTGCTTTCTGGGAAAGATTGATTATAATGATTTTGTGCGCCGTTTCCTTGGCGAAAGGGAAGGGGATATTGTGGAGTTGGAAACGGGTAGAAAGTTAGGCAAGCATCGGGGCTATTGGTTTCATACCATCGGCCAGCGTAAAGGATTGGGGTTGGGTGGAGGACCGTGGTTTGTTGTCCGCAAGGATGTGGAGGAGAATGTGATTTACGTGTCCCGCGGATGTGATACGGCATTGCAATACGGCTATGAATTCCGTATGTACGATTTTCATTTCATTACGGATAATCCCTGGAAGGGAGCGCAGGAAGAGGTGGAGGTGACTTTCAAGATACGCCATACGCCGGAGTTTGTCAAAGGCAGGTTGCAAAAGGAGGCGGAGGGTTACCGCATTGTTTCGGAAGAAAAGCTGCAAGGCATTGCTCCGGGCCAGTTCGGAGTGGTGTATGATGCTGATGCCCGGCTGTGTGTCGGGAGCGGGGAGATTTATATATAATATTCCACCAAGTCTACGATGCCTGCCTTCATGGCATATTTGGTGGCTTCGTGCGCATTGTTTACACCCAGTTTCCGGAAGATATTCTTCCGGTGGCTGTTTACCGTATGGAAGCTGAGGTTTCGTTCGGCAGCTATTTCTTTGGTTGTTTTCCCCAGGGCTATCTCTTTTAGGATGCTCCGTTCGGCAGTAGTCAGTAAATCATCTTTGATGGTAGGATGAGTGGGGGAGGAGGAACCGTTGCCTGCGAGCAGCAGGTTACTGACGTGATTACAGATGAATCGCTCCTTGCGTGAGGCGCATTGTAGTGCGGTCAGTATCTCTTCTTTGGAATTATCCTTCAGCGCTACGCCGAATGCCATGCTGCTGAACAATACCTGGCGCAGGAACGGTAGGCTCAATTCGTCGGAAAAGAGTAGCCAATCGGCTTCCTTGAAGCGTTCGTGAAGTACCATTAGCTCTTCGGCTCCCGAAAAATCAAAAAGGGTATAGTCCAGAATGACAACGGCGGTGGGATGCAGGCGTAGTTGCTGTATCAGTTCTGCCTTGTTGTCGGCTTCCAGCAGCAGGGAGGTGTCTTTCTGTCTGCCCAATAGGAACATCATGCCTGCTTTGGTGATATCTTGATTGTCTGCAATGATAAATTCTCTCATGACATTGGTATATAAAAAACTCCGCTACAAATGTACACTTTTTAGTGTGATTTGTGGCGGAGTGGGAATATATATATTTATATAAGGGTTTTACCAGGAACGTCCCTTGAATATGTTGGATTGTTCCAGCGGAACCAGGTTCCCGCTCAAAGTCATGGTGTTGGAGTTGAAGTTCGGGCTGATGGTTACGGTTGCGTTGTTCCCGCCATCGGTCAGCGTAAGGAATATCTGGGCGGAAATGCCGATACCCTGGATGCTGAAGTTACAATTCACGTTGCCCCGTTTGTCGGTAGTCATTTGGATGTCCGATACGGTTCCGTCTACTGTTACACCGCCAATGCCGTTAGGACCTGGGTATACGGTGTTGAAGGCTACCTGCACGGTGCCACGTCCTTGGTTGACCAATACGAAGTTGGTGTTGGAGTTTACAAATGCGGTCTGTCCGTTGCGGAACATCACTTGGTCTGCCTCCATTACGAACTGGTGAGCTTTCAAGGCCGCCATTGCGTCATCGTACGAAATGGCATCCTGTGCTTGTTCTTCAGCTTTCAGGCGTGCACGTTCTGCGTCTCTTTGGGCTTTACGGTCTGCGCGCTTTTCAGCTCTACTCTCTTGTGCATACATGGTCGTTGTTGCCATGCTTACCAATACTACTGCTGCTAATGCAATAAACTTTTTCATAATCGAATCTTTTTTTGTTTAGGTTTAAATAAATTGTTCGTTATAAGTTTATTGCAAGAACAATGCCTATCCAGGATTGTTCACCGGTTTTTTAATTATTTTATATCCGATAGCAGCAATAAAGATACTCATTACCGGACTGATAAGGTTGAAGAAGCAATAGGGAAGGTAGGTCAGTGTGGGTACACTCAAAATGGTGGCTTGCGTCATGCCGCAGGTGTTCCATGGGATAAGCGGGGAGGTGACGGTAACGGCATCTTCCGTGGTACGGCTAAGTAGCCGGCTTTCGTAGCCTTTCTTTGCGTAAACGTTGCTGAACATGTTTCCGGTGAGGATAATGCTGATGTACTGGTCTGCCGTGGCAAGGTTCAGGAACAATCCGGAACATACGGTGGATGCTACCATGCTGGCTGTATTCTTCATGAAGCGGACGAATAGGGAAGTGATGCTTCCTAGCATGCCGCTTGCCGTCATGGCTCCACCGAAACACATGGCGCAGATGATGAGCCAGATGGTATTCATCATTCCTGCCATACCTCGTGTGGCAATCAGTTCTGTCAACATGTCACTGTCAGTTTGTAGACTGGTACTGCCATAGAATGTCATCATTATCCCTTTGAACATATTCCCACCTTTCGCTATCTCATTCAGTAGTCCCGGTTGGAAGATGAAGGCGAATATCCCTGCCAGCAGAGTGGAGAGAAAGAGTGTGATGACGGAAGGCACTCTCCGGGCAATCAGTATTCCCGTAATCACGGGAACAGCCAGTAACCAGGGAGTAATGTTGAATTTGGCGTCCAATGCTGCCGTAAATTCCGCGATCTGTTGTGTATTGTTCGTTTCGTGTGTGAGTCCCATTACTGTAAAGATGACAAGGGTGATGAGGAGAGAGGGGACGGTGGTGATCATCATATAGCGGATATGGCTGAATAACGGTGTTTCCGTTACGGATGAGGCAAGGACTGTGGTATCCGATAACGGTGAAATTTTGTCTCCGAAATAGGCTCCCGAAATGATGGCACCGGCTATCCATCCCTCTTCAAAACCTTGTGCCTTACCTATGCCCAAAAGGGCGATACCGATGGTGGCGATAGTGGTCCATGAACTTCCCGTCATTACTGATACCAATGCACAAATAATGCAGGTAGAAGTAAGGAAAAAATTCGGATGGATAATCTGCATGCCATAATATATAAGGGTAGGTACCACCCCACTTATCATCCATGTGCCGCTCAAAGCACCGATAATCAATAGAATAATGATAGCTGTGGCAACACCTGAAATGTTGTTGGTGATGGCAAGTTCATAATCTTTCCAAGGGATGCGGTAGAAAGCCATGCCGATAAAGACACACATACCAGTGGTGGCAAGCAGGGAAATCTGGCTTCCTCCACTCAAGGCGTCACTTCCGAAAGTATGGATGGTGGCGAACAGCATTCCTACGAGAAAAGCGATGGGAAATAGAGAAACGAGTGGAGAGGGTATTTTCTTTGCTGAATTCATAGGGTTGTTTTTGACTATGCTTGGTTGACGAATCTATTATCAATCTGTCGTTTATAGTTTGATGCGACAAAGGTATAACAATTCTGTTCAATATCTTCCTTATCCTTTGCATGACAAATAAAAATTATCAAATCTTTGCGTTTGCTTGGAAAAATGATAGTATCCTTGTTATTTCTTGCTGTAAAGGGTGATGGACAACGATATTATTGTCAAAATAACGCCGGTGCCGACCACGCCACTCCATCCCCAAGTCTGCCAACTGCTTCCTGCAAGGAAGGTACCCAAAGAGCCGCCGATGAAGTAAGTGGTCATGAAAATCGTATTTACCCGATTGGAGGCAGACGGGTAGATGTCGAAAATACTGGTCTGGTTGCTGAGTTGGATACATTGCATGCCTATGTCTATAAGAATGACACCGGTAATGATACCTGCATAGTTGTTTCCGCAGAAAAAGAGCGAGGCCCATGCAAGCAGAATCATTCCGCAACCGATAAAGTTGAAATTGCGTATGCCTACCTTTTTTACATATTTTCCTACAAAAGATGCGGTTAAGGCTCCGGCAATGCCGCAGAGCCCTAGTATGCCGATGACATCGCTGGATGCATGGAACGGGGCTTCTCCCATTTTGAATGCAAGGCAGGACCACATGGCAAGGAATGAGCCAAAGGCCAGTCCTGCACGTATCGAGTAGATTCGTAGAGAGGGGTATTCTCTTACTAATGAGAAAAGAGACTTCATCAGCCCGGAATATTTGCCTTGGAAAGTCGGTTGTATGTCCGGTAGTACCTTTAATACAACGATAGCGCATAGTAACATCATTCCAGCGGCGATGAAGTACATTTCACGCCAGCCAAGCACTTCACCCACAAATCCGCTGACAACACGTGATGCAAGTATTCCAGTCAGTAATCCTGAGATGACGACACCTACATTCCGTCCCTTGTTTTCGGGGCGTGAGAATTGCGAGGCAATCGGTACAAATATTTGGGGTATCATGGAGCAGATGCCGGTAATGAGTGATGCTGCCCAGATGATGTAGATGTTCGGTGCCATGGCAATGGCTAGAAGGGAAAATATGAGTAGGAAGAAATTCGTTAGGATGATATTCTTGCGTCGATAGAGGTCTCCTAATGGGACGATGAACAATAATCCCAGCGCATATCCGATTTGTGTAATCATGGCAATGAGGTTCGTTTTGAATTCAGAAACTTCCAATTCATGCCGCATGATATTAAGCAGGGGTTGATTGTAATACAAGTTGGCTACGGACACGCCAGCTACGATAGCAAGTGTCCAGAGTATATGTGCCGGTAATCCTCCGTTTTCTTTCAGTTCTTGTTTCATGCTGCAAAGATAATGTCTTTCTGTTTCATGCGCAAGATATGTGAGTATGATAAGAATATGTGTGAAGTGGTATCATCTTTTTAGCCTTTCCGTTTGTTATACTATTATTTTGTTTGAGAATAATTGATTGGAGCTATCTTGGATAAGCGGAATGTTGTATTGATATTTAAAGATACGTTGGGCATGGGAAATGAATGGTTTAGAGAGTTGCTGGGTATGAAATACAGGTGGACGAAATGCAGGCTCTTCTAGCAAACGAGGGTTGGTAAGGTGAATTCGATGACTCAAGGAACCTACCGTTCCCCCATTAGACCGCCTCCTGATGACATACTTGGGATTATCCTGCTATTGACTGAAAACTCGGGTATATATTAGTATGAATCATTATTACTTAAACTTATAATAGTATGAAACATTTATCGATAATAATAATAGTAGTGTCATTATGCGTTTTCCTGCTATCCATCGGCGTATATCATAAGGTTCCCTGGTCTGTTCTGCCAATAGTGGCTAGTGGAATCTGTATATTATGTTGGCTTTTGTTCCATTTACTCTGTATCAGTGAAGAAAGAGATTTACTGAAAGAGGGAAATCAGTATTTCATTGATACCTTTCAAAACATACGTAATCCCATTTCTTTGATTAAGACACCGTTAGGGGCAGTTTACGAAGGAGACTGTCCGGAAGACATAAAGAAGGAACTGGCTGTTGCACTTCATCATATAGGCGGGCTGGAGCAGCACTTGATAGCGTTGATGGAGTTGAAACGACTATTTGGCAATTCTGGTAGCCTGGTAGTTGCAGAACATGAAATCGGCGCATTTATGAGGAAGAAAGTGTCTTTTTTACAGTCTCATGTGGCCGGGTTACAGATGAAGCTGGATTTGGTTCCGGATTTTGACTATGCAAGCGCTTGGTTTGATCCGGGAAAGATATCTCCGGTTATCGACCGGTTTGTATTGAGTGCCATCGAGTGTTCTCTGCCGGAAACGCATCTCTCGATGCAGGTTTCGTTGAAGGGAGATTACTGGGCAATCAGGATTAAGGATACAGGCAACAAGCGATTTCTGAAATGTTGCAGATGGTACTCGTCGCGGCTTCCTATTCTGCGACCTCTGCATGGCAAGCAGTATGGCATGGGCGGTGTGTTTTTTGACAAGTTGATGAATATATGTGACGGGAAAATACTGACTTTGGAAAAGGAGGCTCTGCTTCGATTTCCCATAAGATGTTCGTGTGCGGTTTCGGGGGGGGATACATCCTTAAATATTCCGGACACTTTTCAGGTGAATGAGTCGGAAATAGCTTTCCATGGTTTCTCGAAGAAAAAAAATATGGATAGACCTTTAGTGATACTTGCGGATAATGACAAGGGATTCAAGGATTATCTTGAGAAACGTTTATCGGAATGTTTTGTAGTGAGGAGCTTTGATGACGGTCAGGAAGCATTGGAGGTAATATGTGAAGAGTATCCGGATTTGGTGATTTGTGATATCATGTTGAAAGGTATGAGCGGTGAGGAACTTTCTTCTAAACTGAAGACGTCGAGGGACACCTCCTTTATTCCGGTGATATTGATGGGGGCGCACATTGATGTGAAACGGCGGGAAAAGCGTTGTTCTTCTCAGGCTGATCTCTTTGTATGTAAGCCCTTTAATCTGGAGGACCTTAAAGTGGAAATATCCATATTGATAAATAATAGCCGTTTTCTTCGGAAGACATTTCTTCAGAAAGTTTTTGGAGAAGATTTTTTAACGAAACCTATGGAGCGGGCTCAGCAGGATGCCAATCTGGCATTTTTGAATGAAGTGAAGCTTTACATTATGGAGAATATGGATAAAGAGGATTTGACAGTAGATGATATTGCCTCCAGGATGTGCATGAGCCGGACAACCTTTTATAATAAGTGGAAGTTGTTGACGGGAGAAGCACCCAAATATTTGATTTCGAGAATCAGGATGGAGAAGGCACGGGAACTTTTGGAAAGCGGAAAATTTTCTGTGACTATGGTTGCTGAAATGGTGGGTATGCGAAATCTGAAAAACTTCAGAGGCAGGTATAAGGAGTATTTTGGAAAAACACCGAAGGAGTTTATGAAAAAAGTATGATATTTATCTGAAGAAAACTTTCATAGAAAGGCTGTCACATATTAGATAATGGACAGCCTTTGTTTTGAAATGGGAGATAGGAGAACTGAACATCCTAAGCTATCTATAAAGGAAAATCTCTCATCGTTTTCGTTTTGGGGATAACTGGGTATATATGATTAGCTTTACTTGCCGATGCAGTATGTGTATATCGTTGATTATCAATAGTATAGCGCTCTAAAAGGTACAACCAGCAGGTTGGCAAGTATCTGAGAATGTGTAAGTTAGTGATTTTTAGCACCATTCTCGGCTTGTACCTCCATTTTGGAAAGTAAAAGTAAGTGTAATTTGTTGAATATCAAAATTTGCGGTACAAAAACTTGTGAAAAATGCCGTTTTTTGATGAGAAAAGGTACAAAAATAGCTCTGAAAACAAGGGAACATTATGATTGTTTTGCAAAATACTCAGTCTTCAACCAATAGGCATGAATCGGGTCCTGAAACGAGAATTCAGCAGCCATAAGAGCCTTGAGATAGTTCAGTTGCTGTGTGGTCAGTTGATTGTTATAAACAACAGACTTATGTGACAGCGGTCGCTATTTTTTTAAGATAGCCTTAACAGTAATAATTTGAACAGAAAAGGAAGTATTATTTCTTTTTCTGTTCAAATTATTGCTTTCTTTCTATAAATAATATATTGTTTGTTATCTGTAAAATATCAGCCTTATGAATAATATAATAGCATTTAATATCTCCAACGCCCAATAATGTGATCAAAGCAGATTTCAACAGAAATAAATTAAAAAATTTATCTCTGTAACACATCATAAAATAAGGTAAAACTGCTATATTTGCATATTATATGATATGTTGAGCTATGACAAAAAGTACAATGGGTACCAAGTTGCCAAGAAAATTGGAGCAGAAGATACTGATAGTAGGTGAGCAGATCAGGCTGGCCAGACTACGCAGGAATCTTAGTATTGCCCAAGTCGCCGAACGTGCCACCTGTTCACCTCTGACGGTTTCACGCATAGAGAAAGGTGTACCAACGGTGGCAATAGGTATTTATCTTAGGGTGCTTTATGCGCTTCAATTAGATGATGATATTCTTCTGCTTGCAAAAGAAGATGCAATGGGAAAAGCATTACAGGATTTAAGTCTTAAACAAAGGGAAAGGGCATCAAAAAAAGAATAAGGTATGAAAAGACTCTATGTGTTTGCTGATTTTGATTGGTTGAAAGAACCAAGACTAATTGGAGAGCTGAGTTACGAATCCCTTCGTGGCTCTGACAGCTATGGATTTTGCTATAATAATGAATGGCTCAAGGACTATGGAGGTCTGTTTCTTAGTGATGACTTGAACAACTATCCCGGTCAGCAATACACGATTCCAGACAAGGATATTTTCGGATGTTTTTCTGATGCCCTTCCAGACAGATGGGGGCGTACATTGATAAATCGTCGGGAACAGATTCTAGCAAAGGAAGAGAATCGTCCGGTGCATCGGCTTTCTTCATTCGACTATCTTATCGGAATTGAGGACTTTTCTCGCATGGGGGCTTTTCGATTTAAGGAGTCTATAGATGGAGATTATATCAATGCAAGCGAAATCCTGCGCATACCACCACTGACAGATATTCGTGAGTTGATTGCAGCTAGTTCCGAAATAGAGAAAAGTGAAGATGAAAACAGGTTGCCTGAAATGCGTTGGATTGCTCAACTAGTACAACCTGGATCATCTCTTGGCGGAGCACGTCCAAAGGCAGGGGTAATTGACGAGAACAATATTTTGTATATAGCAAAGTTTCCGTCCCGTAAGGATGATTATGATATAGGTCTTTGGGAACATTTCTCACATCTGTTGGCAAAGAAGGCTGGTGTTAATGCTGCAGAAACAAGAGTAATCTCCACTAGCGACAAATACCATACTTTGCTTTCCCGACGATTTGATAGAAGGGAAGACGGTAAGCGCATACATTTTGCTTCAGCCATGACTCTATTGGGCTTGAATGATGGTGACAATGCTAATACCGGTCATGGCTATCTGGATATTGTCGATTTCATACTTCAGAATTGTACCAACGTAGAGGATAATCTGCAAGAACTGTATCGCAGAGTTGCATTCAATATCTGCATTGGTAATACCGATGACCATTTCCGTAATCATGGTTTTCTTTTGACTGCAAAAGGATGGACACTTTCTCCGGCGTATGATATGAATCCTACTTTGAATGAGTATCAGAGTCTGCTTGTCTCATCAACCTCCAATAAGGCAGAACTGAGTATTTTGCTTGATGCCTGTGAAGATTATATGCTTAATCGCAAAATAGCGGAAAAGATTATTTCTGAAGTGATTGAAGTTGTAAAAAGATGGCGAGAAATAGCAACACGATTGAGTATTTCCAAGAGAGAAATGGATATATTTGAAGGAGTGCTGGATGAGCGATGTAAGGTGAAGTAGTTTCAGTTAGATGAACTTATAAATTGTATAATGATTTTGTATCTTAAATTATTTAACTTCGTAAAATAATTCAATAATGAAACATATATCTGTTCGAGTACCTTGGCACGACAATGGTTGGAATTCGCATGTATGTGTAAATCCTTGTTGTAATACATTCTGTAAACAACTACCTAATATTGTCAACTCAAAAGTAGATTGTGAGCAATTGCCGTGTGGAATTGACTGGTCTCAGTTACCTACAAAAGAACGTCCTGCTTGTGCCGGAGAAAATGGAGGATTCATGAATCGCAAGGTTTATGAGCGTGAATTCGTTCACATCTATGCCTGGAATCCAGAGAATCCACATTCTAAGTTATTACCTACAAAAGTAACGATACCAGCTTATTCAGCTCTTGGAATACCATTCCGTTACTTGAATATGGATGCACAGGAGGAGCTCAGCAAGGAGCATCCGGAATTCTATCCTGCCGAAAGTGCACCTTTTGATTCGGCTTGGGTTTATAACAAGGAACGATTGTATGATGTACTTAATTGGTTCAGCTCAGAGATAACCGAGGAATCGATGTGCGTCTTTTATTGTAAGAAAGGCAATCCAATTGACGATGAAGGTTCACGAATGATTGTGGGAATGGGAGACATAGTAAAAAATTACGGTGTTCAAGACTACGAAACGACTGCCGATTATACCTATCCCTTATGGGAGATAATGTTCTCTCATTCTATTCGTCCGGATCTAAAAAAATCTCTCGGATTCATTCTCCCATATAAAGAATATCTGGAGTTGGATGAGAACATATTCCAAAAGAAAGGTTTGACAAAAATACAGGCTCTTGATGAGATCAAATTATCGTTGGATAAATTTGACAGTAGCGGAAAGATTTTTGATGAACTGTCATATGGTTGTGATTTTATAAGCAATTATTCAATGTTATTGATTCTTGAAGCTGCCCGCCGTTCGTTGGAAGCAGTAATCCGACATGGCCTGGTCCGCTCAATCGAGGACTGGCAATGTCAGCTCAGGTGGATTAATGACCGTATTGAGCATGTCAAGAAACAAATCACACCTTTCCCGTCGTTCGCTTCAGCACTTAAAGCGCTGGGATTTGATTATGGTAATCTGATTGAAAGCGACCTGCGAAAAAAAGGATGTGGACCGAAAGACAATCCATGGGAGTATTTTAAAAAGCTGCTAAATAAGGAAATCAAAATTGATGGCGCTGTTTACAACCCGCTTCTTCCTACGTACAGAATAAGTTGGGAAGGTCAAACTAGCAATGCACGCGAGCGCCTTATAACATTATCCAGATTTGAACTTGAATCCTATGTCATTAAACATTTCATAGATGATGAAAAAGACGATATACTAAACAATCCATACCTCATCAGTGAATGGTGCGTCCGGAATTCTATAGAAGAAGTTTCAACGCGTACAATTGATCTTGGAGTCTTCGCCGACCCGACAATTCAGGGTGATAATGTCCCAATGCCTCCGTTTGCAGCGGAATCAATTCTTGATACTCGACGCCTCAGATCGCTAGTCATTGAAAGGCTTTATTCTGTTCTTACAGACGGCGACACCCTTGTGTCAATAAAAGAGATGGAGGACTATCTGCGCGACATAATGGCGGAAGAAGATAAAGCTCTCCTCCCGAAAAACATACTTCTCACACATCGCCGGTTCTTTGAAATATCCTTTGATTATGTTCCTGATGAGAACCCTACTGCTATCCAACTAAAGGAATATCATCAAATGGAGAAATTTCTTCGGACAGTACTACGAGAAAGAGCAAAGAGAAATGTTAATAGTCCTACCTGTGAAGACTGGCTATCCATCGCTAAATCGGACAAGAATTATGATCCAACAAACAAACGCAGTCAAGAGGCCACAGAACAGCAAGCCAAGGCTCTTGAAATGATGGACAAAAAGCTCCTTTCAGTACTCACTGGGGGCGCAGGTACCGGTAAGACTACCGTAGTAAGATCTTTTCTAAGTTCAGAAAAGATAAAAGCAGAGGGCGTTCTACTGCTGGCTCCCACAGGAAAGGCAAGAGTTAGGCTCAGTAATATGGCCGAAAATGTGAGTTCAAAAACCATAGCTCAGTTTCTTACCAGTCTCGGGGCCTTCGATTTTGAAAACATGAAACCTTGTCTGACTGAAAACTCGCGCAAATACTCAAAAGCTAAGAATATAATCGTTGATGAATGTTCGATGCTGACTACCGACATGCTTTATACGCTTATTAAGTCACTTGACATGACGTCCATAAAGCGAATAATACTTATTGGAGACCCCTATCAGCTACCACCGATAGGTCCGGGCAGACCATTCTCGGATTTATGCCATTATCTTAACCGTGATGACGCAGACGCCAATCTGAAATCAGCCATTACCTATCTTCGCACCGTTGTGCGCACAATAGCCAGTGGAGATTCGGATGTTTTGACCTTGGCCTCCTGGTTCAGTGGAAACAAACCAGAGAAATTTGCGGATGAAATATTCGAAAAAATCGAAAACAATAATCTTGATGGCGATCTTTCGGTTTATTATTGGAACGATGAAAAGGATCTGCCTCAAATTCTTAGGGATGCAATTTGCAAGGAACTTGCTTGTTCAGATGTCGAACTGCCAGAATCCTTGAAGCAAAAATTAGGTTTTAGCGACCTAAAGTCGCTTGAGTCAGACCCTGCGTCACTCGAAAACCTTCAGATTCTTGCTCCAGTGATAAATCCCGCATGGGGTACATATCAACTGAATTCCTATTTTCAGTCATGGATTGGAAATAATAGCAATCGCAAAGAAGATTATCTGGGAATCGGTCCCCAGAAGATATATAAGAATGATAAAGTAATTCAACTTCAGAATATATCGCGAAAATCCTATCCCTCAAAAAAAATATATTCTCTCGCCAATGGCCAGATAGGTTTTGCCAAGTCTATATACAACAAACATATCAATGTTATGTATGTCGGTATACCTCATGAAACCTTCGGATTCAAGGGAGATAAGGGAGAAGACCAGGATGCTGCTATTGAGCTTGCATATGCTATTACAATCCATAAAAGCCAAGGCAGCGATTTTGATACGGCTTTTGTGGTATTACCCAAAACTGGCCGTATTTTAAGTCGTGAGTTGATATATACTGCTCTTACCAGAGCAAAGAAACGTGTTGTCCTGCTTGTTCAAGATTCTATTGGTTGGTTGAGAGAATTTACTAAACCACAAGCCTCAGTACTCGTACGACGAAATACCAATCTATTTGACTATTCCGTTCGAGAAGAACGTCTTAATATCCCTTATGTTGAGGGGCTGATTCATGGAACAGCCAAGAAAGGTCTGTTTGTACGTAGCAAGTCAGAAGTTGTAATTGTAAACCAATTGGTAAATGCCGGGGTGGAATTTGAGTACGAGCGACTACTGGAAGAAAATGACCACCGATGCATTCCTGACTTTTCCTTTGAAACTCCCTGGGGTGGTAGAATCATCTGGGAACATCTGGGAATGCTTGGCGTACCGGAATACAAGGCTTCATGGGAACGTAAGCTGAAATTCTACGAGGGAATAGGCTATACCCTCGGAGAAAATCTTTTCACAACTTGCGATCATGAAAATGGCGCAATAATGACTGAAGAGGTGGATGACGTTATAAGAAAAATCAAGGAACTATTATGAATCAGAAGGAAAAATTATATTTCGAGGAACTCAATAAACAATGTCGGGATGCTTGGGCAATCTTCAAGAATCCGATGTATCGTGGAGCGTTGGAAATCGCCCAGAATCTTTATAAAGACAAAGCACATTTTGTGTATGAATTACTTCAAAATGCCGATGACCAAGGCGCTACCATGGTTCGTTTTATCTTGAGTAGGGATTCGCTGATTTTCGTACACAACGCACCAAGGCATTTTACAATTACCAATCCCGAGACTCACGAAACAGATCAGAAGGAAGGCTGTCTTGGAGATATAAACTCAATAATCTCCATCGCTTTCAGTGCAAAACGAGGTAGAAAAGATAATAACATCCGCATTGGTAAATTTGGTATTGGCTTCAAGTCTGTGTTCCAATACACCACAAAACCGGAAATCTATGATGATGGCGTATGGTTTTCCATAGAGGATTACATTCTTCCAGAATTAATTGAACATGACCATCCGCAAAGAAAATCCGGCGAAACTTTATTCCTGTTTCCTTTCAATAAGGATAACCGACCTGTTGCATTTGACGAGATTTTAAGTACGCTGAAGCGTTTGGCCGATGTGAAGCCGCTTCTCTTTCTCAATTCCCTCTCAGAGATTGAATGGAATGCAGAAGAATCCAATGGCAGGTATTCTTTGAAAACATCTGGAGTATTTGGCTCAGGATTGGATTTGCGGTATGAGACTATTAAAGGCGAAGAGAAGACAGAGGATCATTATTGGAAATTCGAACGCGCAATCGAGGAAAGGTCTGAGCTAAAGGCCGCCGTCGTATATCATGTGGATGATGAAAAACATCGTATCGACGACAACTATTCCAGTCATCTGTATTGCTATATGCCTACGGCCGACAAATGCCCTATTCCTGCGATTCTCCATGCTCCATTCCAGATTTCCAACAACCGAGAGAGTATTGAAGTTGACAATGAGCATAATACCAGAATGATAGAACTGCTATCCGTTATCCTGTCGGAATCCCTTGAGGAGATTTGCCAAATAGGAGAAGCTGAAGAGAATCCTTGGATTGACGACAACATCACGTCCTTTATAAACACTCAGAATGTAGACGACTTTTCCGGCACCTCCGCTTCCCTCGATTTAAGGAAGTTCCCGGAGAATGTTATAGCTGCAATCCGCAATGGTAGGATGCTGTGGTGTCAACAACGCAAATCCTATCTGAAAGTGTCTGAAGGTGTGCTATTGGACGCTGAATATCTTCCGGAACTCTATCCTTCGGATATTCTAAGCGAGCTTTTTAATGAAAACTATGGCTGGGTCTTAACAACACTCAAGATGCGCCATAAAAACGATGCAAAAATAGCTAAAGAATTAGGACTCGAGCGCATGACAAACCAAAGGATTCTTTCAAAAATAACAGGTAGCTTTCTAGCTAATCGAGACGAATCATGGTTATTGTCATGGTATCCAAAATTGCTTGAAGTTGAAAAGCTGTGGGATGACATTCGTTACAAGGAGATAATCCTTACAGCAGACGGTACATTCAAAGCTCCATTCATCAAAGGACAGGCAGATGCTAATATACACATACCTGAGGAGGATGAGAGTCGTATTAACGAAGCGAAGAATATTTCATTTGTGGCGCCTCTTTTGCTTCAAAATGAAGGCTGCAAGAGCTTTTTCCGTGGAATAGGCCTGACCAAAGTCTCTTTGCTGACTATGGCTGAAAGCGTGTATCTACCTCAAGCTTTAGACGAAAGCAATGATATAGATTCCAGACTTAAATCCATAACTGCATTTGCAAAGATTTATAATGAGTCGCTTGGAGAAAAACATAGAAAATCTTTTGAGTCCAGAAGTATTTGTCCTATTCTGAAGGATGGCTCTTTTGCTTTCTTTATTTTGGACAAGGTTAAAATCCACAATGAAATTAACGACTTTTTCTTTGAAGGCAATCCTGAGTTCGTATTCTTTGAAAGTTCATCTTTAGAACAGTATCTGAGCTCTGAAGAGATTAGCGAAATTGAAAAGATGGTAAAGAGTTCAAAAAAGACCTCAGAACCTGCCATTGTGAAAAGCAAAATCCCAATAAGTGCCGCTAATATCAACCGAATTCCACAAGGTGCACAGCGCCCTGCCTATTACAATCAGCAGAATATCTATTATGAATTATTTGCGGAGTACTCTGTTGAAGGGTTGGAATATTTTATTAACAACAATGCTATCAAGAATCCTTTAAAAGCCTCAGAAATCCTTTTAGTAAAAATTGACGCAATAGATAGCATAGGATGGTGTCGTTATAAGTCGATTAATAGGAATCGGGAATATTCTCTCAAAGTTGAGCCTCTATTTTTTACTAATCTTCGTGAAGCCTCATGGATAAATTGTGCATCTAAAGAATTGCGCAAGATACTTGGACTGCCCGTTGAGGAGATTCCGAGTGATGAATTGGGAAGAATCGGAGAACTCCTTTCCTCGTCCGGCGTAGTTTCTTCGGAACAAGTTGACAGACTTATCGACTATCTAAAGGAGAAAAATGTATTGGAAGACTTTCAACTTGAGAAAGAAATCCAGGAACAGAAAGAAAAGCTTGAGACTATACGGCCCTTTACTCTTGATTGGCTGAATGAGATTCTGAATCTTCGAATGAAATATGTTGAAGCTAATAAAAAGGACGACATTGAGATTCTTATAAACCGACTTAAGAGTGCCCTGGAGTCTATAGAATTTGATCATGACGCCGATCTGCGTTCAATTCTTTCAGAGAATATAGAAGTTCTGTTTGGACCTCCCGGTACGGGCAAAACAACATATATTGCCCAAAGGGTAAATGAGGAACTGAAAAATAATCACGATGCGCAAGTGCTGATTCTAACTCCTACCCATCATTCCTCTGACGTGGTCGCATTGAAAATAAAAGAGGCCGGATGCGATGTTCTCAGGTCTGTCAATACTACTAGCTCATACAATAATGAAGTGATTGACCAAATTATTTCACAAGGGCTTGAAGTTACTAATTCCTGCAATAAGGAAGGAGCCAATATTATTGCTTGCACCATTCATTATTTCTCTGACCCATTAACGGATATTCACGACCATCCATGGGATATAATAATTATAGACGAAGCTTCCATGGTGACACTCGATTATGTGCTCCTGGCTTTGATCAAAGGAAGAATGAATAATTCCAGATGTCGCTTTCTCATTGCCGGCGACCCGTTACAATTGCCGGCTATTACCAATCTGGATCCATTCATACTGGAAAAAGCAGATCTTGACGAATTCAATTTCTTTTCGTTCATTGGTCTTAAAGAATTTTCTGATGATATTTCAAAACTTTGTGAACCTGTAAGAAATAAAATTAAGATTACACTATTACGTAAACAATACCGTAGTGTGAAATCTTTGGCACTTCTCACTGGCAGATTCGCATATAACGACCAAATAGAGCCTCAGAGGAATGACTATTGCAATATGGACATTCCAAAAGGAGCATTACCTATTTTTCAACAGCCTTTATCTTTTGTAAGATTCCCAATAACGGAACATCATTGGCATGCTTCAGAGCCTACACCATATATAACCGATCTTGAGAAACTCCGAGGAAGCAACTATAACATATACTCCGCTCTTATTGTTGTTGAGTTTTTGCGGCATCTGTTTGCAAAATACAGAGAAGAAGAAAATCATACTGGACTTAAAGTTGGAATCATTACTCCCTATGTCGGTCAGAAACTACTATTGAAAGAAATAATTGAAAAAGATGGATTATCCCGAAACTGTGGATTGGAAGTAGAAGTAAATACAGTTCATCAATTCCAAGGTGATGAGTTCGATGTGGTGATTCTTGTTCTCAATCCCCCTAACGCTAACATGAATCCAGCTAATGGCATTATGATTAATAAGTTCTATCTTATGAACGTTGCCACCAGCCGAGCAAAGGATTGTCTGGTAGTCCTTTATCCTGACAACTCATGCAAAGCTCTACAGAACTTTTGGTATGTCAATAAAAACAGTGACAAAGATAATCTAGAAAATATAGCCACACAGATTTTTGGAAAGTCTGTTGAATCTATGACATATCATTCATCACAGCTGGAGGAACTTATGTTTGGAGAGAAAAATTACCTGCAAAAGAATTGTAAAATTGAATATAGAAAAAACGTAAATATGCATCGTGATGATTCTGCTATACGCTACTACTTCTATATAGGGGATGACACTGTTGATATTATTACATCCTCTAGTTCTTAATGGCTGGTGAAAGGTTTGGATAGGGTTGAAGTTTATAATGGACAAAATATTTAGGGCAAAATAATCGCCAAAGGTATGTGATTCTACAAATAAGCGGCAGCCAATACTCTGGAAAACGACATTGCCTAAAATTTTGTGTAAATGTAAACAGGATTCAGCTATAAGTTTGTCCTTATATCTGGATTCTGTTTTCAAAAATAGCGATAAATTGATTCATAATCAATTCCCAGTTATGAATAGGCTGTGTCCATTTCTTTTCAATTTCCATAAGTGAAAGATAGACAGTCTTTTTAACAGCATCGTCCGAAGGGAATGAAAGCTTTGATTTTGTGTACTTTCTAATTTCCACGTTCAGATTTTCAATTAGATTTGTGGTATAGAATTATTTTTCTGATTTCCAGCGGGAACTGGAAGAAAACAGTCAGATCATCCCAGTTGTTTCTCCATGAAAGTATGGCATAAGGATACTTTCCTCCCCATTTCTCATCCAGATTGTCAAGTTCCGCGGCAGCAACTTCTTTGTTGGATGCATTATAGATATTCTTCATATCAGCCGTAAACTCTTTCTTTATAAACGACATATTTACAAGGGTTTCTGATCTGATGTACCACACAGATTTGTGTGGACGACTTAGGGAATACGGTACGGATAGTATCCGTAAATCCATTCAGATTGTCAGTACAGGTAATCAGGATGTCCTGCACTCTACGGGCTAATCGGTCAGGACGCCCATCCAGGAAGAAGAACTTTCCGATTTGCCAACCCACATGCCAAGAACCTCCTTCAAGCCGTTCTGTTTCAGTTCGACACAAAGATAAACGGTCTTTTTTATGATCTTGCTGTTATCCCGTACCTTGAAGACGATACCGTCCATCCAGACAATAAGGTAAACAGGATTAAGGGGGCGGTTCTTCCACTCCTAGGCAGCCTGATTGACTTTGTTGGTAATAATGGAAATGGCAGATGTAGAGAGCTCTATTTCATAAATATCACGCATCTCTTCTTCCATATCAGAAACACTCATTCCTTTGGCATATAGGGAAATAACAAGCTTTTCTATGGAAAGTCCACGGCTTTCATGTTTGGGCACTGCTATCGGTTTAAAATGGCCGTTACGGTCGCGCGGAATGGAAATGACAGATTCCCCATGTTCGGTCTGGATTATCTTCGGATAACTGCCATTCCGGGAGTTGCCGGTGTTGTTTTCTTCCACAAAATTCTTTTCATAACCTAAATGGACACCCATTTCACCCTCAAGCATCTTCTCCAGCACCTTGAGCATGCAACTGCTTCAGAAACTTGCTCACATCGTCTTCTGTCTTGAACTGGCTAAGGAACTCCTTGCTTAATATCTCATCAGGCACTACTTGATTCTTTTCTTTCATAATCTTTTTCATTTCGCAAATCTGACAATAAAAAATACGAGACTCAAACTTGAATCCCGTATTTCCAATTTACACAAAATATTTTATAGTGCCAAACAAAGATATATGATAGCATATATAAATGGGAACAATCTTTTTCTGTTTTCAAACACCTTATTCATTAGAAGATTCTGTTTCGCTCTCTACTTCATCAATATTTTTAACAACATAATTATTAACTTGTTTTCTATATGAAAATATGAATAATATAAATAACAAAATTAAACCGATCCAGTAATCATTATTATCAAACAAAATGCAATGTTTAGAAATTTGTTTATACAAAACAAAAAATAATGCAATCATAAAGACAGATGCCATTGAACGATACATATTAGCTAATTCTTGCATAGTAGCAATAAATGGTCGTTTCATTTTTGCTTTGTTATAACTACTATAATCTCTCCATTTTATAAATGATGTTTTCTTGCATAAACTTTCTATAATAAGAGACGAAAACCTACTATTAATTAGACCTGCAAAATAATATATTATAAAATTAATCAACCAATTATTATCAATAAAGTCATAACCAATAGATTTCAGTATATAGCACAACATAACACCAGGTATTAAATTGTTCAAGAACTCATACCTAGAAATCGATTTAATTAATAAAGAAATTATTTGTTCCATATTTATGTAATTTTTATAGATTTAATTTTTCCATGGTAGGATAACATTCAATTCTTTTTGCGACTTGCCACCCGCGATCTGGAGCATTTTTAGATCGATGAAGGGTACTACCAGAAGTAGAAAGCACTTTAAAACCTTTCTCATTAAGTAAGTTTATAAGCCTTTTAGATGGATGATGACCTTCATCTCCTTTTGTACAGGAGATATAACAAGTGCGATTCTGATGTGTAAATCTATCTAAAAATGCAATATCAATATTATGGCGACTACCATGATGTGGCATTTTAATAATTTGAGTATCTGATAAATCTATTGAATTACTATCTGCAAAATTAATAGCATTTGCCAAACCATTTCTACCGCTATCACCAGTAAAAAGTATCTTAAGACCTTCATACTCAAATAGAAAGACAATGCTTGACTCATTAATTGCAGATGTACTATCTATTTCGGGCCATTTTATTTCCCCTGGAACATATTGTTCTTCTTTATCAAGAGAATTTACCTTTATTGTTTCAATACATTTAACATTACTCGATTTCTCTTTCGTTTTTTCACTATTTGCTATGCACGTATTATAGAAATCTTTATCCGGACCTAAAATCGTAAATATTGCATCATTACAATGCAATTCTCCAAGATTTTCAACACCATAGAATATTTTCGCATTATGTATATTTTCAGCTAGATTTATCAGCTCATTAAGTTTATTAAACACTTCTTGTAGTTCTGCCCTTAATGAGCTATTTGTGATACGTCCATCTTTAAACCAAGACCTTGTTAAAGTTTTCCATGGTGCATTAACAATTAAATTATCAATCTTTATTTGTTCATCTTTAAGCAATTCGACTAATCCAGAAATATGATCTTGGTCAGGATGTGTTAATATCATTCCTGTAATATGATATTTATCATTATAATAGCAGTTATAATATTTTTTTAAATGTTCTTTTATAGAAGCCGCTGTATCAGAAAAACCGCCATCAATAATAAACACATTTTGTTGTTGTTTTCCTGCAAATAAATCACCAAAACGTAAAAGGATACAATCTCCACTTTGTTTACTTTCATTAATGGGTAGGAGATCAATCTCCCAGCCTTTGCTATTTGTATTCATATCATTGTAAATTATTTATTTCTACTCATTAATCTTATAATTTAACATGAGTTCGACGAATTATAAGTACTTGTAAATTTGGTGATTAGCGAAAATTATTTTCTGTTTATCGTGCTGAATTACAAAGATTTACAAACAATAATCAATATGATCACCGAAAGCAAAGTTATAGAATTATTTTGTATGTCAGATGATTTCTGCAAGTTTTATAATGTCATAATGGCAAAATATACACTTAAGCTAGCAACAAAACACAAACATTACCGTGATTTCCGCCTTGGGCATGGTGAAATCATGCTTATCATGATACTTTTTCATGACTCTGGCTATCGTTGTCTGAAACATTTCTATCAGGAAAAGATCTGCATATATATGCGTCATCTCTTTCCAAAAGTTGTTTCATATAATCGCTTTGTGAAACTGGAAAAAGAGGTGCTATCCTTTGGACAAGTACACAGGTGTCAGCTTCGTTGACAGTCCCCCTTACGTGTATGCAAGAATCAGAGAATCGATATCCACATGACATTCAAAGGAATAGCACTAAGAGGCAAATGTTCCATGGACTGGTTCTTCGGATTTAAACTGCATCTGATATGCAATGAGCATGGAGAACTGCTCAACTTTATGATTACTCCCGGTGATGTTGATGGCCGTAAACCTCTTGAATACAGGTCTTTTGTAGAGTTTGTCTATGGGAATCTTGTCGGTGATAAAGGATACATAAGCAAGAACCTATTTGAGATACTGTTCGTTGACGGAATACAACTTATAACCAAGTTGAAAAGCAATATGAAAGGAGCTTTGATGTCCGTTTCAGACAAGCTGATTCTCGGGAAGCGAGCCATTATCGAAACCATCAATGACGAACTTAAAAATATAGCACAGGCGGAGCACTCAACGCACAAGAGTTTGATAATTTTATTATCAAACTCTTGGCAGGCAATCTAAAATACTGATTAAAAACGACTTAAATATGGCAGAATGATATTTTAGGAAAGTTTTTTCTTTTGTTATGTCTAATTTTTAAAGTATTTCATACAAAATGTACCTCGAAAGTTAGTTGGACAAAAAAACTTTTGGTGTTATTTCAAAACAGAATCCCGTATTTTCCATTTACACAAAATATTTTATAGTGCCTTTTATTGAATAATTATTGATTCCAATGGATATTTCGAAAATATGAAATTCAGAATCTGTTTTTTATATTAGACCAGCCTATGTTTTCTTCAGCATAAGAGCATTGTTCTTATGTGAAGCGAGTATGTATATTAATATTCAGTTAATTCACATTGATACAAACCTGTAGAAATACTAAGATTAATATTTCAATAGAATGTTTTGATATATACATCGGAATATCATCTGTAGTAATTCTCACTCCGAATATATCAATGTATATAACAGTTTATCAGTGTCACATATTTGAGTATATTCGGACATGAGAAAATCAAAATAATATTCAGACATCAAATATCTGCTATTTCAACAGATTTTATAGAGAAAATTCTTAAAATTATATCAAGGGACAAACGGGGGACAAAAATACGGATAGGACAGCTGAAAACATTTTCTATCTTTCTATAAATAATATATTATTTGTTACAGGTGAAATACGTACTCTACGAATAATATTATAGTGTTTAGTATCTCAACACACAATAATCGCTATTTTTGTTGAGTTGGAAGTATTGATAATCCTATTCCTATATTTTTTTGTTTAGGATTAAATGCCCCCGACAAAACTTCGAAAGTTTACAGAATAAAACACTTAAACATTTCTTGGACAATACAAAAGTACGACTAAAGAAGCCTATTATATAATATAATTCACTACTTTTGTAGAATAATAGTGTTTGTATTATGAAATTGAACAGAATAAAACCTGTTTTAGCAGAAAAGGGTATTTCTCAAACATGGCTGGCTAAGAAACTTGGTAAGAGTTTCAGTATGGTCAATGCGTATGCTTGTAACCGTTCACAGCCTAATTTGGATACTCTTCAGCAAATTGCGGAGATTCTTCAAGTTGATTTGAAGGAATTGATAACCGATAAAGGAGAAAGGTAAAGTTATGGAATACAAATTCAATGAAAATACACGAGTGCAGGTTCCGGCTGCCTTACATTTGTGTAGGCTTGGATATACATATTTGGACAATATAACAGAATATGACAGCAAGACTAATATTCTGACGGATGTTTTTTTGCGTAGTGTTCAACGTCTAAACCCAGAGCTGTCCGATTTGCAGGCAAAGCAATTGCTGAGTGAAATCATATTGATACTTAATAATAATGATCTTGGAAGGGATTTTTATAACAAACTGTCTTCCAATAGTAATATAAAACTGATAGACTTCCAAAATGCCGATCATAACGAATGGCATGTAACCACTGAATTTGAGTGTGAGAATCAGGATAGCGGAGACAGTTTTAGACCGGACATAACATGCTTTGTAAACGGACTTCCATTAGCTTTTATTGAGGTTAAGAAGCCGAATAACCATGACGGTATTTTGGCAGAAAGGGAGCGTATCAACATGAGAATGAATAACGCAAAATTCCGGAGATTCCTGAATGTTACTCAGTTGATGATATTTTCCAACAATCAGGAATATGACAATGAAAGTAGAGTTCCGATTCAAGGTGCATTTTATTGCTGTACATCTAAAAGCAAAGCTTTCTTCAACGTCTTCCGTGAGGCTGATAAAGGTTTTGTAGCAGGGTATCCTTATAAGGCTGTATCTGATAGTACGGAAAAACAGATATTGCAGCACAGAAATTGTGTCGTTATCAAAAATCTACCTGAATATAATACAAACAAAGATATAAATACTCCAACCAACCGGATTCTAACATCGATGCTCAGTAAAGCGAGATTTCTCTTTTTACTAAGATATGGTTTTGCCTATGTGGACAGAAAGATCGAATTGGAAGACGGTAGTAAGACTACCCAGTTGGAAAAACATGTAATGCGTTACCAACAACTCTTTGCCTCTTTTGCTATCCGAAAGAAATTGAATAATGGAGTAAAAAGCGGAATTATCTGGCATACACAGGGTAGCGGAAAAACAGCCTTGGCGTATTATTCCGTACGTAGTCTGACTGATTTTTATGCAGCAAAGAAAACCGCCGTGAAATTTTATTTCATTGTGGATCGTCTTGACTTGATGGAGCAGGCCAAGGATGAATTCGTGGCAAGAGGACTGTCTGTCAGGACGGCTAACAGCAGAGAAGAATTGATGTCAGATATACGCAGTACGAATTTGACAGAAAATGCAGAAGGAAAAGCGGAGATTATGGTGGTCAATATCCAGAAATTCAAACAGGATTCCGCCAAAATACAGATTGATTCCAATTATAGCACCCGTTTACAGCGTATTTTCTTTATCGACGAAGCGCATAGAGGTTATAACCCACAAGGAAGTTTCTTGGCAAACTTATTGGCAGCCGATAGCGATTCTATAAAGATTGCTTTAACAGGTACACCTTTGCTGAAAGAGGAAAGGGAATCCTGGCGTGTATTCGGTGATTATATTGACACGTATTATTATGACAAGTCAATAGCAGACGGCTATACACTGAAACTTATGAGAGAACCTGTCGAAACAATCTATAAAGAGAAAATAGAGAGTGTTCTTGACAAACTGGCAGGTGGTATTGAAGTCAGGAAGAGTGATATTGACCGTAACAAGATCATTGAACATGAATCTTATCTTAATGCTTTAATAGACTATATTATAGCCGATTTCCGACGGTTCCGTATTGAACAAGCTGATGATACGGTGGGTGCGATGATTGTATGCAAGACAAATTCACAAGCCCGTGAAATGTATCGTTTGTGGCAAGAACGCTTTAATAAGGCATTGTATATAGAAGAGAAACATGATGAAAATCTGATGATGGCTGCTGAGCCTATGGTAGCCTATGGAAATCATACAAAACCGCTTAGGGCTTCTTTAATTTTGCATGATGAAGGAGATAAGGAAGAACGTAAGGCATACATTGATGAATACAAGAAGAAGCTATCAGTTGATATCTTGATTGTCAATCAGATGCTCCTGACCGGATTTGATGCTCCCCGTTTGAAGAAACTCTATTTGGGGCGTAGTCTTGACGGGCATGATTTGCTGCAGGCATTGACAAGGGTAAACAGGCCATACCATAAATTCAAGTATGGGTATGTCGTGGATTTTGTGAATATCAAGGAAAATTTCGATGCTACGAATGACCGCTATCTGCGTGAATTAAACCGTACTGCTGATATTGAGGAAACAGGCGAAAAAGAAACAGTAGGAGAAGCTCTCATTGTAGATAAGGAGCAGATTATAGAACAGATAAAGGAAATCCGCAACATTTTGTTCAATTATACTTGTGATAATCTTGAAGAATTCAGAAAGGAAATAGACGAGATTGAGAATAAAGAAAATCTATATACGCTCCGTTCTACTCTTGAAAATGCCAAAGCAATCATAAATCAAATAAGGGCATTTGGAGATGAAGAACTTAAAGAAAAAATTGACAGTCTTCCCAAAGGTAGTATTCCTACACTCATTACAGAGGTTTCGCACCGTATAGAACGAATGAATCTGTTGGAGAGTACCGAACATAAGGCAGATGTGTCCGGAATTATCAATGTCGCTCTTTCAGAATTGGAATTCGAGTTCAAGAAAGGTATTTCAGAGGAATTGCGTATTATTGTCAATGACATCCGCGAACGTTGCGAAAGAGTTCAGGCTGAATTTGAAGCTAACTTTGATAGAACGGAAGACAAGTATGTGATTTTAGCTGACGAGTTTCGGGAATATTTCAGGAAGAAAGGTTTTGTCCCTCAAAGTACTCAAGATGCAAAAGAAAGCATTGATTATATGGATGCGGTGATGAAGAAAATTCGTGAAATCAACCGTCGCAACAATATACTCAAAAAGAAATATCAGGGAGACGAGCGTTTTGTTCGTATTCACAAGCGGATAGAAGAGGAAAATGAAAAGCGTGAAAGGCCTATTATTTCTAAAGCCGAATACGAAATAGCAGAAAGTCTGTCAAAAATGAAACGTGAGATTGATAACCGGATTTACCTTGATATTAACATCATTGCGAATGAAAACAGTTTCAAGAGAGACACATTGGCTATGATAGGTCATCAACTCATAGATTTGGGGATAAATGCAAGTATCTCTGATCGGAAATTTATCAACAATCTCATTGCAAATGAATATATAAACCAATACAATCAAGTTCACTTAAGATAATATGAATGCAAATACCCAAAATATATCAGAAGCTACGATAGCCCTTATCGACTCATTGAAATCGACAACTTCCCATTTCGGTCTTGCCAATAGTGGAGGTGAGTACAAGATTATTACGGAAATGTTCCTGTACAAGTATTTCAATGACAAATTCGGATATGAGGCAAAACGTGATAAAATCTATGGAGAAAGATTGAGCAAGGCAGACAAGTGGGATGCTGAATATGATAAATTTACGGAAGAAGAAGTCGAAGATTTGTTCAGCTATCTTCCAGCATCTGTTCCTTTGCTTAAACCTGAACATACATTAGCGCATTTGTACAATACCTCCGGAGCAGGAGATTTTTCTACAAGGCTGGATGCTACACTGATTGATATTGCCAATCTGAATGCAGATACTTTTTCTGTTGTAACTTCCGGGAAAAGCAGGATCAATATATTTAGTGCGCTTACACAGTTTGTAACAGATCCGCAGAAAAGGGATGAATTTGCACGTTCATTGATGAGTTCCGTTGCGTCATTCAATTTTGAAAGTGTTTTTGCAGAAAAATATGACTTCTTCTCACGAATATTTGAGTATCTTATAAAAGATTACAATAACGCAGGAGGCGGAAAATATGCGGAATATTATACTCCAAGAGCAATTGCACAGGTAATGGCTCGTTTGTTGGTTGGTGATAATGCTGACTTGCGAGGTATAACCTGTTATGACCCATCAGCAGGAACAGGTACATTACTTATGGCATTGGCTCATCAGATAGGAGAAGACCGTTGTACGATCTTCAGTCAGGATATATCTGAAAAATCCAGTGAGATGCTTCGACTGAATCTCATTCTGAACAATCTTTCAGGAAGTCTTCCGAATGTTGTACAAGGTAATACACTTACAGAACCTTACCATAAGGAAGAAAACGGAACACTTCGAAAATTCGATTTCGTGGTTTCCAATCCGCCATTCAACCTGGATTTCTCGGATTTTAGAGACACGTTGGCTTCTGATACAGTACGTTTTTGGGCTGGTGTACCATCTATCCCGGCAAAGAAGAAAGAGTCAATGTCTATCTATCTATGCTTTATACAGCATCTTGTCAATTCGCTGAAAACGGCCGGAAAAGGGGCAATTGTTATTCCTACTGGATTCATTACAGCCAAAAGTGGAGTTGAAAGAAAGGTTTTGGAGAAAATTATTAAAAACCGCTGGGTGTATGGCTGCATCTCCATGCCAAGCAATGTGTTTGCAAATACAGGTACGAATGTTTCCGTCTTGTTCTTTGACAAAGCTGCTTCTGCCGAGAAAGTCATATTGATTGATGCAAGCAAGTTAGGAGAGGAATATAAGGAAGGGAAAAATAAAAAACGCAGATTGCTGAATGAAGACATTGATTTAATTGTCAATACATTCAAAAATAAAGAAGCCGTCGAGGATTTCTCGGTTGCTGTAAGCTACGATGAAATCATAGAGAAAAATTATTCGTTGTCTGCCGGGCAATATTTCGACATCAAGATAGATTATGTGGATATTACGGAAGAGGAGTTTAATTCCCGCATGGCAGAATATAAAAAGACATTGAGCGAACAGTTTGCTGAAAGCCATCGTCTGGAGGAAGAGATAATGAAGCAGTTGGACGCTTTAAGGTTTAATGCTAATATCGGGAACAATGAATAGCGAAATACAGTTTTTGTTATATAGTCTTCCAGATGAAGCGGGAAAGGTACAGGTAATCGTCAAAGACGAAACTATTTGGTGTACCCAAAAGGCTATGGCACAGCTTTTCGGAGTTGGGGTTCCTGCTATCAGTAAACATCTGAAGAATATTTTTCAGGAAGGAGAGCTGCAGAAAGAAGTGGTTGTTTCCAAAATGGAAATAACCACTCGACATGGCGCCATGGAAGGCAAGACGCAAACATTTTCTGTCGATTTCTATCACCTTGATGCAATTATTGCCGTGGGCTATCGGGTTAATTCACTCAGAGCTACAAAATTCCGGCAATGGGCAACCAAAATTCTGAACGAGTATATCCGGAAAGGCTTCGTACTTGATGATGAACGGTTGAAACAAGGGACTGCAGTGTTTGGCAAGGATTATTTCCGTGAATTGCTCGAAAGGGTACGTTCTATTCGTGCCAGCGAACGCCGTATCTGGCAACAGATTACTGATATATATGCGGAATGCAGTATTGATTATGACAAAAACGCTCTGACTACTCAAGAGTTTTATGCCATGGTACAAAATCGCTTCCATTATGCTATTACAGGACAGACTGCAGCAGAGATTATCTATTCTAAAGCCGATCATACAAAAGAACACATGGGACTGACTACGTGGAAAAATTCTCCTGATGGTCGGATTCTCAAATCGGATGTGTCTGTAGCCAAGAATTATCTGACTGAAAAAGAGATCCGGCAACTGGAAAGGACTGTAACATCATATTTTGATTACATTGAAAATCAGATTGAACGGCATAATACTTTTACAATGGAACAATTTGCTGCAAGTGTCAATAAGTTCCTTACATTTAATGACTATCAGATTCTTCCGGACAAAGGCCGTATCTCTGCATCACAGGCAAAAGCTAAGGCTGAGAGTGAATACGATATTTTTAATCGCACACAACGTATTGATTCTGATTTTGATAAACAAGTTAGGGGAATATTAGGGAAATAATAATAGATAGTGACAATGGATAAAATTTCTCCAAAATATCAAATGAAGATTGTACAAAATATCAATGATAAATTGTATGAATTATTCAAATCATATGACGATGTAGAAGCCTATATTGAAAAATGGAGAGAAGTTTATGATGACTTTGGAAACGCAAATTTCTACATTCAGTACAAAGATGAAGAACGCAAGAAAATTGATTCAAAAAAGACACTCCATCAGGTAGATGGCGAAACATTATTGAAAATAGCTATTGACTTGGGGCTCGAAACACCTGATTTCATCCCGTCTGTCCCTACATTTAAAAATGAGTTAAAATCATCATATGAAACTGCTGCTCAAACATTCGACAAAGCATTCTGTAATGTAGAAAAAGATCCAAATCTAGCTATCGGCTTGGCAAATTCTGCATTAGAAAGTATTCTTAAAGAGATATTAAAAGATGAAAGGTTGCAGATTCAGTATGATAGTAGAGATACCTTATCAAAGTTAATAAAAAATATTTGTAAAGCATTCCGTTTAGACAATGGCGATTCATTACCTCAAGAGGTGCAGACAATAGCCAAATCCTTGATAGCTTGTAGTAATGCTATTGAAGACCTTCGTAGTACAAAAACTGAAATGCACGGCAAAACACAAGATGATTTTATTATTAAAGATCCTATGTGCGCTTACTTTGTTGTTAATGCGGTGTCTACTGTAGGATTGTTTTTGCTAAACTATTATATGGGCAAATATCCTCGACAGGTTAATAATGCACGATATGAATTTGAGCCAGATGACGATTTGCCTTTTTCGGATACAAACGTATGAAATTGAAAAAATATAAATTGGGAGAAATCCTTGATGTTACAAGAGGAGCAAGTCTTAGTGGCGAGTTTTATGCGACTGAGGGTAAATACATTCGTTTGACATGCGGTAATTTTGACTACCAGAATAACTGCTTTAAGGAGAATAAATCTAAAGACAATCTTTATTATGTCGGTAATTTTAAGCCGGAGTTTTTAATGGAAAAGGGTGATATTATTACCCCTTTAACAGAACAGGCAATAGGTTTGCTTGGCTCTACTGCTATTATTCCAGAAAGCGGGAAATATATTCAGAGCCAAGACGTGGCAAAGATTGTTTGTAAAGAAAATCTGCTAGACAAAGATTTTGCTTTTTATCTTATATCTTCTGATGTCGTAAAACAACAACTGAGTGCAGCCGCTCAGCAAACAAAAATCCGACATACTTCACCAGATAAAATCAAGGATTGTATTGTATGGATTCCTGAATTGACTGAGCAGAAGCGCATAGGAAAATTGCTCCGCAATCTTGATTCTAAAATAGAACTCAATCGTCGGATAAATCAGAATTTACCGATACTTGACCATTCATTAAGAACGGTAGTAGTTCAT